>ERZ779649.936-NODE-936-length-18689-cov-26.706665_pt1 | contig 18689 bp, 8 predicted proteins | sample MGYA00511882_ERZ779649 | MGnify/ENA primary metagenome ERZ779649 (study PRJEB29588, sample SAMEA2157793) | human gut metagenome | biome: human gut; feature: human-associated habitat; material: faeces | place: Denmark | collected 2008/2010 ... | reverse complement strand
AACCATATTAGTTAATCCGCTCTAAAAGTGTCAACCTAAATCAGGAAAGGTCAATAGCTTGGCTTGTCATATCTTGTTATCAATTACGTCAAGCAAATTTACCAATTATTTCGATAAACTGATACTTTTTTTGAGAAAAATCGATACTATTTTTCAGGATAGAATGATGCGGTTACAAGTCGCAGCCGGGCAGAGGGCACAATACGAAAAAAGCACCGCAACGATTGCTGCAGTGCTTTCCGTGGTGGGAGCAGAGGGAGTCGAACCCCCGACCCTCTGCTTGTAAGGCAGACGCTCTGAACCAACTGAGCTATGCTCCCAAGCTTATTTGCATTCCGACTTGGTCTCTATTTCCAAATCGGGAATGCAAATATATGACTATTTTTCCATTCAGCAAAAATAATTTGACATTTTTGCCACCAGAATTATGAATTTACTGCGCCACACCCCAACGGACATTGATTTCATGCGCATACTTCACCTTCTCGAGAAGGAATTTGCGCACATCTTTCCATCTGTAGTATGGGCCTTCAACCGGCGTCAGAGCCGGCACGAGACGCTCCTGCTCATTCAAGAGGAACTTGACCAGAACATCCTTGCACTTGGTGTCACCATCCTTACGGTAGAACACCATCTGCAGGTTCATTGCCATCGGAACATATTCTGACGTCATCCAGTACTTCCAGACATCCTTTGCCGGAAGCCTCTTGTCACAGCCCTCGATGCCGATCAATGCAGAAAGCGGCGCCACAGACACGTCGTGGGCAAATCTGAGGTCCGCTGCACGCTGGCTCCCGGATGTAAGCGCTGCATCCGCCTTCGCAATAAAATCAGAAAGCAGAGTTTCCGTCAATGACATCCTGCGTCCGCCGGACTCCACTGAATTGCACATCTCAGAATAGATTCTGCAGGCATTGACCTTAGCCAGCTGATACCTCATATCCTCAGTATAATACGCAGGCACGCACACATCGTCCAGCCCGATATCCGGAGCGATACTGCCCCAGATGAGCACCTCCCTCATGAATTTCCAGGACGGGGAAACCAGCTTGGCACCTTCTTCCGGATCCTTGAAAATAGAAGAAAGGAATGCTGTAGTATCCAACAACGCCTTGGCCAATGAGTCCGTAACATCACTGCCGAGGTGTACGATATCGAAATAATCCGCAGGCTTGTAGAGAAGGTATGCCATGTAGGAATCCCCGCTATGGACATTGACCTTGAGGCTCTTGCGTTCCTTCTTAAGCCTTTTTGTAAACGCCATCATACTCTCCTGGCATCTTCTGACAGTGCTTGAAGCGGCGTCCACATAGATTCTTTCCTCACTTGAGAACACCTCCGGAAAACGGCGATACATACGTTTCGCTATCATCTGATGTTCCTCAGCTCCGAGTTCGGAAAGTTTGCCCAAGTTTCCCACCGTAGCAGAATCGACTTTCATCAATTCGCGGTACAATGCCATTCCACGCTCAGTAAGCATCCCGGTTTCCGCAGCCTTACGGATTTTTTCCGGCGCCTTGTCGAACTTCTTGGACGAATCGTGATAGCGTGAGCCATGACGGCCTATATGACTGATATAGAACGGATTGTATCCTTCCGGCGCTGCCGTGTCCTGCATATTGCCAGGCTTATAGACATGGTATATGCCGACTCCTGCATAAGGATCTGCCGCCAGTTTTTCACGAGTCACCTGTGCAGAGGCATTGACACAGACAAAGAGGGAAGCCGCTGCAGCAACGAAAATTCTTATCGGTTTCATGGTGTTATTTTCTTGGTCTCGCTGTTCTCATTGACTTGATGGCCTTGTCCTGGAGAGAATGGATTTCTTTCCTGCTCCAAGGAAGTCCGATGAACTCGGACGGGTAGTCGGTCTCGATGATGTCCGGTTCGGCCAGAAGTTCGCGCTCATAGGCGATGCGGCGGTCCCCATCTTTCTTCACCTTGTCGGAAGAGCCTGTGATAGAGGTCATTATCATCACGCCCTTCTTATGCAGTTCGCGGTAAATGTCATGAAGTTCAGGGTTCACGGCCAGACGTATATAAGCCATGATGTGGTTCCACGGAATAGGGCACTCATCGTAAGCCTTAAAATGTTCCGGCTTGCTGATTTCCACGCAGAACATCACATTCTGCACGCCGTGATTCCAGTAGTACAGAGCCTCGTCGATGGAACGCACGCTCAACATGATGTTGTGGTACATCGACCAGTCCCCTCCCGGAAGCAGCTGCTTGATATAGTAGTACAACGCTCCCTTCTTCTCTGCATCGCTCACGCCCTTGGTATTGATGTACTTGTTGTCGAAGTTGAAGACGACCTTATCCTTGCCCCACTCCAGCATCTCCTTCAATGTCGGTATCTTGTAAGGGGTCTCCTTGCCCTTTCTGTCCACGAGATTGAACTGACGGATCTGCTCATAGGTATAGTCACAGACCTTGCCTTTGCCTGTCGTGGTCCTGTCCAGCGTAAGGTCATGCATCAGTACCATGACACTGTCCTTCGTGAAACTGAAGTCGATTTCGAAGAACGTCGGCATCATTGACAATGTCTTTTCGCACGACTCGACGCAGTTTTCCGGATAACCTGCCATCATACCGCCACGATGAGCGCTGATGATGACATTTCTCTTCGGAGAATATCTGAAATAATTCTGAAGATCTTCAAAAGAATTGATTTCCACCTTGTTACGGTCAATGCCTTCCTGGTATCCGGCTTCGGGATTCTGAGCATTAGCCGCAGTCACGGCCACAGCGAACAATGCTGCAGCCGCGATTGTAAGTCTGTGAAGCATCATATCTTTTCCACCTCCTTATAGGCATTGACAATCTCCTGAAGCATCGGATCGCCGGACTTGATGCCGGTAACGTCCGAAATGGCAGGGACAAGTCCCTCTGTAGCAATCTTTTCCATCAGCTGTACGCTCTGCGGATCTTCAGGATTGTTGAAGTGCAATGCAGCACCGACTCCGAGCAGAATCTTGTCATAAGGCAGGCCGAAACTCTTGGCTGTCATTACCGGCTTTATGAGTCTGTCGTCCGGAGAGAGTTTTCTTATCGGCTCACGTCCCACACGGGTAACGTCGTCCTTGAGATATGGATTGTGGAAACGCTTGATAATCTTCTCGATATATTTGAAATGAGCCTCATGGTCGAAGCCGAACTGCTTTACCAGAGCCTCGCCGCTCTGCTGCATTGCAGCATGCACGACAGCGTAGATTTCAGGAGTTTCAATGCTCTCGAGAATGGTCTGGCAGCCCTTCATCTTGCCGAGATATGCGGTGATCGCATGACCGGTGTTGAGCGTAAACAGTTTTCTCTCAATGTATGCGAGGAGGTTGTCGGCCATATTCATTCCTGCAATTTCAGGAGCTTTTCCGACAAACGCCTTTTCCTCGACATTCCATTCGTAGTATTTCTCCACAGCCACGTCGATAGGATTCTCGCTTCTTACCGGAGGGACAATGCGGTCAACAGAGCAGTTTGGAAAACCTGTGTGCGCGAGACACCACTCTGTCTGAGCCTCGTCGAGATGAGAAAGCACAGCTTCCTTAAGACGTGACGAAGCCATGAGTCCGTTTTCGCAAGCGATAATGTTCAGAGGAGCCTCGATTCCGGCTTCTTTTCTCGCGACAATACCTTTGGCAATAGCCGGTGCAATGAATGGAAGTATCCTCAGACCTACCGCTGTAGTCAGAATTTCAGCTTCCTTTATCACATCCACTACCGCATCGGTAGATGAATCCACCGCGCTGACGCCGGAAATCAGAATATCCTCACTGTCAACGTCTTTGATATGGACAGTGTACTGCCTGTCAGCATTGATCCTGTCCACGATTTCTTTGTTCACATCTGCGAACACTACCTTGTAGCCTGACTGCGAAAGTACGGCTCCGATAAATCCTCGGCCGATATTGCCGGCCCCGAATTGAACTGCTGTTTTCATTTATAATCGTTATTTAGTGTCTTTTACTATTTTCCATAATTCCGGATTGCGGAAGCCTGCGAGGAATGCCTTCACATCCATCCGCTTCTTGCCTGAAAGTTGGACATCAGTCAGAGAAACCGCTCCGTCAGCCGTAGTGACAGCGAAGAATGATTTGTCGTCACTCAGAATCTCGCCAGGAGCAGCCGCAGACTTGCCGGCTTTCTCAAGCATTGACCTGAAATCCTCTCCTTCCACCTTCTCTCCGAAATAAATCTTCAACTGGACCGGTTCCGGATGCGCTTCCGATTTCAGCATGGTAAATGCAGCCGGGTACGGGCTCAGACCTCGGATCAGATTGTAAACAGCGGAGGTCTTCTTGTTCCAGTCAATGTCACACAGCTCCCGAGTGAGTTTCGGCGCCGGTTTCAGGACTTCCGAACCCTGGATGAAACTCCTCTGGACACGCGTTTCTATATTCTTCTCAATGATACCCTCAACGGTCTGTACCACGAGTTCCGCTCCGATCGGCATCAGCTTGTCGTGAAGCGTACCTGCCGTATCTTCCGGAGTTATACGGCATTCCTGCCTGAGCATAATCCCGCCGGTGTCAATGTCCTTGTCTATCATGAAGGTAGTCACACCTGTCATCTTCTCGCCGTTGATCACTGCCCAGTTGATAGGAGCCGCGCCACGGTACTGAGGCAGAAGGGCTGCATGGAGATTGAACGTGCCGAGCTTCGGCATTGTCCAGACTTCCTGCGGCAGCATGCGGAATGCGACGACCACGAAAAGGTCTGCCTTGAATGCCGCGAGCTGCTTCAGGAATTCAGGATCCTTGAGCTTGAGCGGCTGGAGGACAGGGATATTGTTCTCCACGGCGAACTTCTTCACAGCACTTTCATTGACCTTCAATCCTCTTCCGCTCGGCTTGTCAGCCACGGTCACCACACCTACGACATTGTACTTGGCCTCAATGAGGGCCTTGAGAGGAGCAACCGCGAACTCCGGCGTTCCCATATAGACAATTCTTGTCTTTCTGAATATGCTCATAAACTTGCTCTTGATTTTTCTCCACCATGAACCGAAATTCTCCGTATTGAAGATTGCAGAATCGTGCGCTGCCTTCCACGTGAAATATGCTCCGAGCGGCGCTAAGACAATGGTGGATATGAATACTCCGGCAGCTGCTGTAATAGCTCCGTCGCGTGCCAGTTTTGTTCCTGTAATATCGACTACCCAGTACAGGACGAAGAACAGGACGGCGATGATGGCAGAGACGCCCAGTCCGCCTTTCCGGATAAATGCCCCGAGAGGCGCTCCGATGAAGAAAAGGATGAAACAGGCCAATGCCTCCGCGAACTTCTTGAGCAGTTCCACGTCAGTACGTCTGAGGATGTAGATATAACCGTAAACGTCATTCTCATAGCTGCTTACAGCGGTGCAATACTCGATTGCCATATTCTCGGCATTGCGGTACGCGCTGAGTTCCTCCTCCTTGCTGCCCCATTTTTTCAGTTTGCTCCTGTCGAACAATGTCGTACCCTGGAAATGGCTTGCAGTATCCAGCTGGTTCGCAAACCTGAGTATTCGTCTGGAGAAGAATGATGCCGTATTCACAGCCCATGTGGAATCGTTCAGATGCGTAAGGGAATCCTTTCCGTGACCGAGCTGTGTAAGGTTCATTGCCCTTACCTGGTCGCCGAACTTGGACTTCTCAGACTTCTGGAAGGCGTAGTTCTGCAACGGGATTATCATCTTCTGGTTGCGGAAATTGGTCTTCTGCAGCTGCAGCGAGGTATCCCTGTAATTCATCTTGTTCGTCTCGGAATAGTTTATTCCGCTGAACATCTGGAACGTGAGGTAATCCTTGCTCTTGGACATCTTGAGCATTGCGGAATCCGCGATCGTAAGGCTGACATTGCCCTTGCCCGCAGTATGGTCATAGACCAGAATTCCGTGCATCATATTCGTCTTGTCGTCCTTCGAGTCGATTCTCAGCACATATCCGTCAATGCCGTCGTAGAAAGTTCCGGTAGGGATATTGATTTCCTCCTTTGTCTTTCCGATGTCATCACGAAGCGTGAAAATCTTGTTGTAGGCGACCGGGACGAGGTTGTTGACCGCAAAAAATGCAAGGATACTGATTATGCCGGCACATATTATAAGAGGCGTAAGCACTCTTGTCAATGATATGCCGGCGGATTTCATGGCGATAAGCTCGTTGTTCTCGGCCATCTGCCCCACTGTCATCACTGAAGCGAGAAGCGTGGCGAGCGGAAGGGAAAGCGGCAGCATAGTGGCGCTTCCCCATCCGAGGAACTCAAGTATAATCCTGAGTCCCAAGCCTTTACCTACGAGTTCATCTATATATAGCCACAGGAATTGAAGCATGAGAATGAACACGACCACCATCAGGATACCGAAGAACGGTCCCAAAAATGATTTGATGATGAACTGGTCGAGTTTCTTCATTCCTTACTCCTTTGTCTGTGTTACGGCTGCTTCTAAGCTGTCGCTATTTCTACAAGCTTGTCGAGAGCGTCCTTCAGCCCTGCAACATTCTTGCCGCCAGCTGTTGCGAGTCCAGGCTGTCCGCCACCTCCGCCGAGAATGAATTTGGCAGCCTCGCGGATATCCTTGCCCGCATTCTTTCCTTTGGCAACGAGGTCCGGAGAGTACATGAGCACGAGGTTCGGCTTCTCCGCATATTCAAATGCAGCGGCAAACACGAAGTTCTCAGACTGCTTCTGGAGAAGTCCTGCCACGCCTTTTATCAATGCAGGGTCCACGCTGTTGGTGAACTTGACCACTTTCAGTCCATTGATTTCGGAAGCCTCCTTGGAAAGCTTCTCAGCAAGACGCGCGGTCTTTTCCTGAACGAATCCTTCAATCTCCTTCTTGTAGCCGGTATTCTCGTCGAGGACCTTACGGATAGCCTCACCGAGGTCCGGGGTATTGTTGAAGAACGCTTTTGCATTTTTCAATGTCTCCAAGAGAGCACGGGTATGCATCCATGCCGCCTCGCCTGTAACGGCCTCAATACGTCTTACGCCTGCAGCCACAGCGCCTTCAGACAGGATGATGAATGTACCGATCTGTCCGGTCGCCTGAGCATGTGTTCCGCCGCAAAGCTCCACAGCGTCGCCGAATTTCACGACTCTGACCTTGTCTCCGTATTTTTCACCGAACAATGCGATTGCACCCATTGCATTGGCTTCTTCCATTGTCGCGTCCCTCTTTTCCACGAGAGGATAATTGGCGCGGATCAGTTCATTGACCCTCTTCTCCACTTTTTCGAGCTCCTCGTCGGTCATTTTGGAGAAATGCGAGAAGTCGAAACGGAGATAGTCAGGGCATACATACGAACCTTTCTGCTCAACGTGTGTGCCGAGCACCTCTCTCAACGCCCTGTCGAGAAGATGGGTTGCAGTATGGTTGTTCGTGATTTTCTGCCTTCTCGCGGCATCGACATGAAGCGAGAATGACTCTGAGCAGTCTGAAGGAATACGCTCTGCTATATGGATCGTGAGGTTGTTCTCCTTCACGGTGTCCAGAATCTTGATCCTCTCACCGCTTTCAGACTCTATATATCCGGTGTCGCCTACCTGGCCGCCCATTTCCGCATAGAACGGAGTGCGGTCGAAGACAAGCTGGAACATGACCTTGTTCTTCTGCTTTACGGTGCGCTGCTTGATGAGGCTTGCCCCGTCAATGTCGGTGTAATCGTAGCCGAGGAACTCTTCCTCCTCGCCGTTGTGATACTGGATCCAGTCACCGAATTCGTTGGACGTGGCCTGACGCGCACGATCCTTCTGTTTCTGAAGTTCCACATTGAACGCCTCGAGGTCCACCTTATAGCCTTTCTCGGAAGCGATCAGCTCCGTAAGGTCTATCGGGAAACCGTATGTATCGTAGAGCACGAATGCATCCTTACCGTCAATCACCTTGGTCTCAGCTGCTTTCGCAAGATAGTCATCCATGAGTCTGATGCCGCGGTCCAATGTCCTGAGGAATGCGAACTCCTCTTCTCTTATGACGCTTTCAATGAGTTTCTGCTGAGTTCTGAGTTCCGGATATGCACCGCCCATGTCATCGGCAAGCTGCTGCACGAGACGGCAGAGGAACGGTTCATTGAATCCGAGGAACGTATAACCGTAACGGACTGCCCTTCTGAGGATTCGGCGGATCACATAGCCTGCCTTCACGTTTGAAGGAAGCTGACCGTCAGCGATTGAGAAACTGATGGCCCTGATATGGTCAGCAATCACCCTCATTGCCACCTCAGTATCCTCAGACTCATGATAACCGTGACCGGAAAGTTCCTCGATCTTGCTGATCATTCCCGTGAACACGTCCGTATCGTAGTTGCTCTTCTTGCCCTGAAGTACCATGCAGAGCCTCTCGAAGCCCATACCCGTATCAATGTTGTGGTTCGGCAGGAGTTCAAGCTCGCCGTTTGCCTTCCTGTTGTACTGCATGAACACGAGGTTCCAGATTTCGATGACGAGAGGATTGCTCTTGTTGACAAGCTCACGTCCCGGAACAGCTGCGATTTCCTCATCGCTTCTAAGGTCAATGTGGATTTCACTGCATGGGCCGCATGGACCTGTGTCACCCATTTCCCAGAAGTTGTCGTGTTTATCTCCTAGAAGAACGTGGTCTTCCGGGAGATATTTCAGCCATGTCTGTCGGGCCTCCTCGTCGAGGGATGTCCCGTCTTCCTTGGAACCCTCGAATACGGTGGCATAGAGTTTTGTCTTGTCTATCTTATATACTTCCGTGAGAAGTTCCCAAGCCCAGGAGATGGCCTCAGTCTTGAAATAGTCGCCGAAGCTCCAGTTTCCGAGCATCTCGAACATCGTATGGTGATAGGAATCGTGTCCTACCTCCTCAAGGTCATTGTGCTTTCCGCTCACGCGGAGGCATTTCTGTGAGTCAGTGGCTCTGTGTGTCTTAGGTGTAACATTGCCGAGGAAAATGTCCTTGAACTGGTTCATTCCGGCATTGGTAAACATAAGTGTAGGGTCGTTCTTTACGACCATCGGTGCAGAAGGGACAATGGTGTGGCCCTTTGATGCAAAAAAGTCCAGAAATTTCTGTCGTATCTCGTTAGAGGTCATCATAATATGACGTTGTTTTATTTTTTCGTTTTACAGTTGTCCATATGTCAGCGGCTCATTCCGCGTTCACGGGACACGCTCCGTTCCGCCATCGCCACGGGATTTCGGAACAAACTGCAAAATTATATCTTTTTTCCCGGATTCCATAAAAAATGAACACAATTAGAAGCACACAAACCCCGTCCCGCGACACCTCGTCGAGAGAAGCAATAAATCAAGTAAGCTCAGAGTGTCCTGCCCAATAACCTCAAACTGTCCTATTGGATACCGATCAGTTCGACCTCGAAGATCAATGTGGAGCCGGCCGGGATGCCGGGCTGGGAGATTTTACCGTAGCCGAGTTCCGACGGGATATATATTTCCCATTTGTCGCCTATGCGCATCTGCTTCAATGCTATGACCCAGCCTTCTATCAGCTCTCGCATACGTATCGCAAGCGGGCAGCCGCCCAGGCTGGTGTCAAAGCACTTGCCGTCTATCGTCCTGCCCAGATAATGGCAGATGACAACGTTCGTCATCCCCGGTTGCCTTCCCGACTCAGGGCCTGACTGAAGGACTTTGTAGAGAACTCCCTTTTCGAGGGCATTGACACCGTCCTCCTTGGATTTGGCCTCAAGCCACTCGGCGTTTTTCTTGAAATATTCCTGTCTGTTCTGTTTCATAATTATATTTTTATCAGGTTTTGTCCGGGAAAACGGCCTTTTTACGGACAAATTATTGATTTTGAATAACTTATCCGTAAACTCCCACCATTTTCCGGACAAAATCACTTCTGCTGGTGATCAGCGACTTACTAAAGGCGGAAGTGCCGGGGCATTGGCGCGATAGTGAGGGGCGTAGAGGGATTCGATCGTCACGACAGGAGCCGAGAACGTGCCTGTCTGAGTCACGAAGAACTCCTCACTGATTACCGTATTCTCTTCCGGGTACGAATCGAAATAATATTCCGTGAGAGCAGACTTGACATTGCGGTAGCCCTGAGGCGTGAAAGAATACCAGTCCGCGATTCTCAGCGGCGAGAGCCACCATCCGTACCTTCCGGAAAACTGGTTTGCCGGCCTGAATGCAGCCTCGCGAGGTGCACTGAGCTTCACGAAACTACGGTTCTCATCATTGTGGATAACATATTCGGCCACAATCTTGTCACCGACATTGACACGGTCCCCCGGCCTGATCTCCTGACGTCCTGCCTTATCAGCTGTCGTGCCGGTCCCTACTCCAGACGAGCCCATAGACGCTTCAGACATTTCGGCAGGATCCTCCCCGAACGTACTCGGGCCAGTTCCTATTCTGTAGAACTTCCTCTCGACAGTGAATCCGTTTCCGGAAGACTTCACCTCCGCAAAAGGCAAATCCGTAACCGCTATAAGCGCCACCACCTTCGTGGATTTCACGGCCGCATCCCCTTCCATAACGGAATTTATCGCATCCACGAAATCCGGAGTCGCTTCCCAGTGCTGCGTCTCCTTCTGCAGCATAAGCCATAGACGGATACCGTCAGCGACACGCTTGGCCTCAGAAGCATTGACAGAGCCCTTGCCGGCACTCTGCATCCTTAAAGCATAGCCCGAAAGCAGATCGCAAAGCATAGAATGCGCGTAAGCTTCACTCTCAAGCAGTCCGCGGAACGGCATCACGACATTCGGATAATACATCCCGCCATCTTTGTGCATCACGGCATATTCGAGAAGCGACGCCACATCCGCCTCGACCGACTTTTCGAGACGTGCACCCGCATTGACCCTCACGCCCCACGACTTCGCCAAGGCGATTCCGTCGGAGGAAGAACTCAGACGGATCAATGTCGATAGTCTTCGCGCCTTATCCAGTATGAGGCCATTCAGTCCGCGCTCCTTGGAAGGAACCAGGTACGCTTTAGCATCAGAGCGGAACTGTTTCGCCCTCTTGCCAAACAGCCTGCCCAAGATACCGGAAACGGAATCCCATTCTGTAAACTTCACCGATGCATACATTGACCGCACATACATATATTGGCTGTCAGAAAGGCCGCCGCACCAGAACGGAATCGCCTGAAGATAAGCGAATTGTCTCTTGTCAATATACTTCACGGCAGAAGCGAGCACCTCTTCCACATTCTTCGCGGACGCGGCATCGCCGGCCACCGCCTCTGCACCGTCAAGCAACCCTGCCTTAAGCATCTTCGCGCACCGCTCCAGCAGCACAGCCGTTATGACAGGAGACGACGACATCCCCTCGAACCATCCGAAACCGCCATCCGCATTGTGGCAGGCCAGCATCTTCTTCATCAATTCCTCATCGGAAAGCACTACACTGTCCCTCGCAGGCATTCTGCCGGCAGCTCTTAGAGCATCGGCCAGACGTCTCACGTACAGAGCCTCCGAAAGTGTGAGCACATCATTGCCGGTAGGCTCCACCTTTGACGGCACGGCATCACGGACCATATCCAGAATGCTGAGCACCTTCACCTCGGCATTGTCCCCGTCAGCATTGACAAACATCTTCCTCAGGCGTGAAATCAGGGCATCCTGGTCCGCACCTGCGAGCGGCACAGCCGAATGAGCCTCCGTAAGACGCTGAGTATCAGGATATACGGAAACAGGCACAAACATCGCGTCAGAGAATGCGTTGCCGCCGTTTTCCGCCTTGAACACAACCTTGAATCCGAGAGTGCCGCACTCGGGAATCAGTTCATTGACATTGACATCGAAAAGCGAGCGCAGCGATTCTCCCGCAGGGACCTTCACCCGCAGGGACTGCACAGAAACAGGCTTCGCGCCCGATGACTCGAGAGCCTTGTAATCTCCACCCTTATATATGTTAAGGGTCAATGTTCCTTCGACGTCGTTTTCCGCAACCGAAGAAAGCCCGGCCGCAAGTCGGTAATTATCAGAACGATAGAGATATTCAGGAGCCACGACATTGACCTTTACAGGCAGCGAGACAGTCATTTCCCTACGAAGTGCGGAATTGCGCATACTCCGGTCGTGGGCATACAGAGACACGATGAAAGTGGACAGCGTGCCGCCCGTGCGGAAAGAAAACGAAAGTTTGCCGTTCTTGTCCGTGCGCAGGAAAGGCTGGAAGGTCAATGTGCCGGCAAAATTGTCTCTTTCGGCCGGTTCTGCTCCGGATCCGCATTCCAATGACTTGGACTCCATGACAGGAGCAGCGTCTTCTGCACATTCCATCTCCGCACTTGCCCTCGCATTCATTGAACAGAACACCGGAGACTTGGACTTGCGCGCTGAGCCATAGGCGATTACGTCATCTCTGCCGTCCGCATCCACTGAACCCGGTGAGGTGTTGTAACTAATAGTGCAGACATTGTACTCGACAGGAGAATAGACCCGCCAATGATTCGGCTCAATAAGTTCCGAGCTCTTGTCAAACACCGCCGCCAGACATTCCGTTTCAGGGGCGGTCTTCACCGAGAATGTATATTCCGTATCAGGCAATGTCCTGTCTTCAAATGCAGAGAACTCCAGCGGCAGGATGTCAGACTTGCGGACCTTATGGAACTCATATGAATAAGACACGGAATCGCCGTTCCTGAAATAGAACACTTTTGCCAGTACAGCATCAGGATACTCCTTTTTGTACGGGAACTCCAGTTTTACAAGAGAGCCATCCTTGCCGCGCATTCCGCTCAGCTGTACAAACTTGATATCCAGCACATTGGCTTTTTCTCCAAAAATCTCGGCAATCGCCCAGACCGGAGCGTCATCGGCCATTCCGAACCAGATGGAAGCATTTTCGCCCTCCGTCACCTGCTGAGCGAACGGCATTATGAAATCCTTCACAGGCGCGTCCAGAACCGCCATGGAATCATTGACCAGAAGAATTCTCAAACTCGACGAATCAGTATATTCCTTTCCGCTCTGACTTCGGGCCTGAGCATCGGCCTTGATAGTATAAAGTCCTGACGGACAAGATTTAAGGTCAATGTTTTCTGCCTCTCCGGAAGCCGCTTCGCCGCTCAGAAGAGTTGTTCCCCGTTCATTCAGAAGAGTGTATTTCACTTTTACAGGCACAGATTCCCCATCATCGGACAGGACATCCATCCGGACAGAAGCGACATTGCCGCGAAGTATGCTCACACTTTCTTTTCTCTGCCATCTGCGAGGAGTGATTTCTGACTTTTCATCGGTTGCAAATGCCTGGCCTTCAGCGCCATTCGCAAGTTCCAGTTCCAGAGACAGATCATCCGCCACCCATATTGCGCGACTGTATTCGTGAGTTTCTCCAGTGTCGTCAGAAATCCTCACTTCCACATTATAGTATCTGCTCCACTGAGAAGAAAGAGCCTTGAAACTGACGACAAAACTGCCGTCCGAGGACATTTTCAGTTTGCCCGAGTCGATCTTGTCTCCGTATGAAGTCACCTCGTAAACAGCATTGGCAGAAGATACAGGATGACCGGACAGACTGCGCACACGGCCCGAAACCGTAACCTCGTCACCAGGGAAGAACAGTGTTTCGGTCTTGTCGAACTCCAGGTCGAAAGTCGGAAGGACGAACTCGTCCACACGTACCGGTTTGACCGCAAGCAGCTTTTTTCCGCCGGTCAAGACATTGACATACCAGTATCCGTTCCTGAGTCCCTTCGGGAGCGCGAATTTTCCGGCCAATGAACCGAATTCATTGGTAGTCAGCAGCTGAGACGACACTTCATTGTCCTGCGCATCCTTCAGGACCACTTTGCATTCCGTGCCTTGAGGTGCCACACGCGCATTGTTTCTACCTTCTATATTATATAGGAGCACCTTGAACTCAAGCGTCTCGCCAGGATTGTAGGCCGACTTGTCGGTGAAGACCTCGCCGCACAGACGCACTTTGGCGTCATCTCCGGAATCCACCGTATTGTACCAGCTGTCAAGTGACAGCTGCTCGGATTTTCTCATGAAACCATCTTCGCCCTTATAGGAGCAGGTCAATGTATAATAGACATTGTCCTTCATCACGGACACGAACTCCTGTGGCAGCGGAGTGAATCCGTCAAACTTGAAATCGGCACAAGACGCTATGACCTTTCCGTTCTTATACAGCTGCAAATCAGCACATTCCAACGGCTTTCCGCTTTTCCATCCGGCCGCATATATGCATTTCCCCCGGCTGTCAGTCCTTGATGCTACGGAAATACGGTGAGAGCTGTACCTCCTCGATGAGACGTTTATCCCGTTTTTCGCGACAATGACATGATCCCCGTCATCTACCACAGGCAAATCCACCGAGACCGTATCCTTCACATAGAAACTGCATTTCGGATTGGCCAGACTCTCGGACAGCACCGTTTTCGAACCGGCCTCATCAGGGGACATAGACAGCTTTGCCGACTTGAGATTCTGAAGCAGAACGAGTATTTTCCCGTCTTCAAGTCTCACCTCTACCGACTTGGCAGTCAAATGACTGCACATGTTTTCGACAGTGTTCAGGTCGCCGACTACTTTGCTTTCGACACCAGAAAATGCAGTCCTCTCCTTTTCAAACGCCGCGCACTCGTCATACAGTGCCTTATACTCATCTGAGCCAGCCTTTTTCTCTCCCAGTGAAGAAAACTCCATCTCAAACAGGGTAGCTTTGGCAAACATTGACACAGCCTTGCCGGCATATTTGCCAGCAAACGCCTCCAGAGAGGATTTTTTTACGGATGAGGAAGTCTTCCCGTCCGCATTGCTCCAGGACTTCTCCAGCTGAACATATTCGAGAAACGCACTCATAGGGTAACTGTCACCCTGATATTCGGCCAAGGCCTCGGCAATATCGGCAAACGACTTGCCCGTATAGAAGTTCTTTGCAAGAAGTGCCCACAATGCGTATTGATAATCATTGGCATAGAACTCCGTCACGAATCCGCTTCCCGGGATACCCGGAACAGAGGACCTGCCATCATAGGAAGTCCAGAACGGCTGATTGCAGGAGGCTTCCAGTCTCTTCGCATTGGCACGGACATATTCGAAAATGGCTTCGGCAGTTTCATCGCCTTTGGACAATTTCCAGACGAACGACATCACCGGCTCATCGAACTTCGCTATTTCCTCTCCAAGGTTCAGTTTCAATGAATCCTGAAGTTTCCAGTTACGCGATGCAGCATCGGAGACATATTTCTTCGCTGCGTCATAAAAGTCCCACGCAAGACGCTTTTCGGACGCTTCAGACTTGATTTTTGACAGGATTTCTATCTGTTTTGCCGGGCGGTCAAGCGAAACGGCCTGCTCATAATCAGCCCATAATGCGACCAGGACGTGTCCCTCGCTGTCAGTTTCCGCCGATTTTTTCTTTGAATTCCAAAAAGCGCTCATTGTCAATGTGGTTAAAGTTATAGTTACTGCCGTCAGGGCCAAAATCAATGTGTTCTTTTTCATAATGTTACATTGGTTTTCAATGATTCACGCCCGACACGCGCCGGACATCAGGTATAATGCCGGAATCATCTGTACATTGCACGACAATATAGCGATTTTTTTACTTCATCGCACGAAGGGCATTGAGCACAGCGATTACTGTCACTCCCACGTCAGCAAAAACAGCCTTCCACATGGTGGCAACACCGAAAGCCGCCAGAACCAGGAACAGCAGCTTCACCCCGAGAGCGAATGCAATGTTCTGATGTACAATGCGTACAGTCCTGCGTGAAAGCGTAACTGCAGCCGCGACTTTTCCTGGATTGTCATCCATCAGCACGACATCAGCGGCCTCGATCGCCGCATCACTTCCTGCAGCTCCCATCGCTATTCCCACATCAGCGGTTTTCAGGACAGGAGCGTCATTGATACCGTCCCCGACAAACGCAAGGCTCTTGTTTTCCGGCAATGCGGTCATCATTGACTTCACATATTCCACTTTGTCGGCAGGGAGCAGTTCCGAATGCACTTCATCGAGTCCAAGAGCAGAGGCAACTTCCTCAGCCACAGCCTTTCTGTCGCCTGTCAGCATAACGGTTTTCATCACGCCCTCGGCCTTGAGAGCCGCTACTGCCGCAGAGGACTGAGGTTTCACGGAGTCTGAAATAATGATGTATCCGGCATACTCTCCGTCCACGGCCACATGGACTACCGTGCCTGGCTTCTGAGGTTCAGAGGCATTGACACCGGCGCGAAGCATCAGCTTGGCATTGCCCACATAGACCGTATGGCCGCCAACGTCCGCCCTCAGCCCTTCACCGGCAAAGTTCTCCACACCGGTCACTTCTGAATTCCCCGACTCAGCTGCCGTTTTCAATGCAGTTGCTACCGGATGGTCAGAGTATTTCTCGGCCGCTGCCGCCATCGACAAGAGTTCTTTCTCATCGTGATTTCCTGACGTACAGACAGCTGTAACGCTGAATTTGCCCTCTGTCAATGTTCCTGTCTTGTCGAACACCACCGTCCCGAGGCGGGCCAATGATTCAAGATAGTTCGAGCCTTTTATGAGGATGCCGCGCTTGGATGCGCCTCCGACTCCGGCAAAAAATGTCAGAGGAATGGAGATGACCAGCGCACAAGGACAGGAAATGACCAGGAAGATCAATGCCCTGTGAAGCCAGAGCAGCCATTGCCCGTCCACTAGCGGAGGAATTACGGCCAAAAGTACTGCAGCGCCTGTGACGGCAGGGGTATAATACTTTGCGAAACGGGTGATGAACTTCTCGGTTTTCGCTTTGCCGTTTTCAGCATTTTCCACAAGGTCCAGAATCCTCGCCACAGTAGATTCGCCGTAAGTGCCGCTTGTCCGCACCCTCAACAGTCCTGTCATATTCATTGACCCGCTTATCACCTGACTCCCCTCTCCAACTTCGCGCGGCAGGCTTTCTCCTGTCAATGCAGCGGTATCCAATGATGAATTCCCTGAAATCACGACACCGTCCAGCGGGATTTTCTCACCGGGTTTCACGACAATTATGCTTCCTTTCGGCACGGCATCCGGAGCCACACGTGTAAATTCTCCGTCGCGGGTTTCGAGATTGGCATAGTCCGGACGGATGTCCATAAGCGATGTTATGGATTTGCGGCTTTTGTCCACGGCGATGTCCTGAAACATCTCGCCTATCTGATAAAACAGCATAACAGCCACGGCTTCAGGGTATTGCCCCGTAGCGAATGCTCCCGCCGTAGCGACTGCCATAAGGAAGTTCTCGTCAAATACTTCTCCCCGGACCACATTTCTCAATGCATTCCACACGATATCGCCGCCGATGACCAGATATGCCGCGGCATAAAGAATTATCTGACATGTTTCTGTAAGTCCCGGTTCGAAATGCGCTACCGCCAGCAGCACTATACTGCCTGCAATCCGGGCCAATGTTATCTTGTGTTCTGTTTCCATCTTCTGAATTCTGTTCTATAACGTCATTTGTCAGTTCGGTTTATCCGACAACCACAAATGAAACCATATTCACAGACTTTAGAAATACCAACTTATGGTGATATTTTAAATAAAGAGGAATTCTTTCAACCAATACGAATGTGGTTCATGGTATGCTCGTGCCCTTGCGAGTTACAGTTTGATTCAGGCACTTACAGGTGTAAGATACGATGCTGTAACCAAGACTCTGCACATTGAATCAAAGGCAGGCAAAAATTTCCGTTCGTTCCTTTCTACCGCAAGTGGATACGCAACTGTAGGTTTAAAAAATGGGAAACCATTCATTGAGGTTAAGAATGGGGAAATTGAAGTGAAGGAAATTATCGTAAAATAAACAAAGGACATCAAATCCTAAATCGAGTAGGAAGAAAAATGAAGCATTTTCTTCCTACTTTCGTTTTTCCGCCTCTCAATAATATCAACAATATTGTTCCTAGCGGAAATGCGAGTTCAGCTATTTTCTTTTAATTTAGTAACTTCCTCCAAAGATAGTCCAGTCGCCTTCGCCACGACCTCACAAGGAGTTCCCAACTGAAGCAGGTTGATCGCGATTTGTTGTTTTGCATCTGCTCTACCTTCCTCGAGTCCTTCTTCACGACCTTCTTCGCGTCCTTCCGCACGTCCTTTTGCGAGTCCTTCTTCAAGACTTGTCTTCTTGGCATATTCAATCTGATTGTGGGTGTCACGTGCTGTTGTCATGGCCTTTACGTAATTTTGTTTGTCAATGTTGTCAAGGCTCGCGTACTCGGCTACGTCGAAGAGGCGGCTGAAGATCCTGTCCCGCAGCGCTGCCGGTCTTTCCAGGAGTTTCGACAGGTTCTTCAGGATGTAGAGCCACTTGTCGAAGTCGGTGGTCAATTCATCCACGCCCTTGTTGAACTTCTCGACCTCGATGAAGACGAACTTCAACTTGTCCGTCATCGTCTTGCCGGTCGTCGCCTCACGCAGCATATACCTGTGCTCGATGAGGTCGTCGTCCTCGTACCTGAAGTTCAGCACTCCGAGGAAATACACCCCGTTCAGCTTGTAGTCCCACTCTTTCTTGATGCCGGTTTCCTCATCCCGCTGTGCCTTCTTGCCCTGCTTCATAATCGGGAAGGAAGTGTAGTACAATGCCCTCTCGAAAAAGTGTTCCTGCGGCGCGTACTGCATTTCAACAAGGAAATCCTTCCCCTCCTTCGTTCTGCAAATCACATCGAACACTGCCTTCCGGTCATCCTCCATGATTCCCAACTGCTCAGCCGGAATATAGGTGATGTCTTCTATCTCGTGTTCCGGAAAGATGACTTTCAGGAATTCAATGAGAATGTCCTTGTTCACTTCGC
>ERZ779649.935-NODE-935-length-18689-cov-30.554041_pt1 | contig 18689 bp, 17 predicted proteins | sample MGYA00511882_ERZ779649 | MGnify/ENA primary metagenome ERZ779649 (study PRJEB29588, sample SAMEA2157793) | human gut metagenome | biome: human gut; feature: human-associated habitat; material: faeces | place: Denmark | collected 2008/2010 ... | reverse complement strand
GCATCTGTTTTAACATTCTTTCTCCCGGTATCAAGAGCCTTCCTTTGCTTTCCATCCGGTGGAAATATGCTTGTTTAAACAAAACACCTTCGCAATGGCGAGAAAAAGGCTCCGAGAAACATAATTTCTCGGAGTCCTTTGTCTACAGTCTGAAAGGAAGGCGAGTTGATTCTCGCCTTCCTTTTTATTTTGTCCAGAGATAGATATAAACTCAAAATAACAATTTGCGTAATAGCCTTGCAAATGAATATACCACATCAAGATAATCGAGAAATGGAATAAGAAAAACAAATGCAATAATCGAATATATCCTATGCTTATTGTTTAGAGGAAGCTTCCAAAACATAATTATTATTGCGATTATTTCTATCCAAAGCTGGATTTGAAAATAACTACCAACTTTAATTAACTTATACGTCTCACTTCCTAATAGAAGAATAGGAATTAAAATGCCAAGTACTGCTACTAATCTAGGCTTTCGTCTTTGAAAAATAATCCAACATAACAGTGGACTGCAAAGTGCGACTATAGACCATAATAGTACATAGTGATAAGGGATGGACTTATATACGATAAGCGTGGTTGCATAATAACTAAAGACCATGCTCATCATAAATCCTAGTGTTTGAAAAATACCACATTTTATAGTTGGTGCAGTATACTCTATCAAACTTGTAATAATAACAAATAAGCCAAGATAATTGAAAAGATCTTTTATCCCTAAATAGCCAATCAATGTGTTTCCTGGAATAAAATCCACCAATTTACACAGAAGTCCAACCAGGAAGCCAATAGCTAGGCTGACATATATGTGCTTTTTCATGAAAACTTCACTCCAATATTTTCGGATTGTGTTGACATAATATCAGAATAAATGGTTGATATATACATTACACCGGCATCGTCTTTGATTAAGCACTTATTGGCTAGGTTGACTTTTTGCGACAAAGAATCCTGTGTGAAGTCTGGCTGCATATTCAATTTTTGCTGTAACTCCAATAAATTATAGGACGCACCTACTGATTCTGAGATATCTTTGTATTCTTCGGTGATTTCATCATTACTCATTACATTTAATTCGGAAATTAATTTCAGAAAATCAACTGCCAAATCATATGTTTGCTCAGATTTCAAATAACGATACTGTGACAAAATATACTCTTTATCGGCTTCACTTATAGTGACATCCGCATTGTTTAATATGAGGTAATAGTAATATACTTTAGTGTTATGTGCTTCGTTACCCTTTCCTTTTTCAGCTTCTAGTCTCTCTCTAATTAGATCGAGCTTCTCATCGGGGATTTGGATGCCTTCTAAAATGCAGAACAAGCATTCATAATATGATTGTGCAGATGATTCTGTAGCAAATAAATTGTTTTTCGTTTGCTCTTTTAAATAGTTTCCAAGCTCTACCACTCTCTGATCATCTGAATCAAAAGCATATTTTAATAATATAAATGCTTGGTACTGTTCGATTATATTGTTGTATTCAACCACATAACTTGGATATAAATCGTCTACTGTTGGAGTTATAAAATCGTAGTAACTTGAAAAGTACTCTTCAGCATCAAAGTTTTGTTTTTCTATATCCAAACACATAACAGCATAGTAAAGTTCACTCGATAAAAAAATGTAAGGCAATTGTTCAGGGATGTCCCCGATAATCTCATCGTAGATACTTGTTGATATGCCGAGTGCTTGGCAATTCCAGATATAGTAGTAGAGATTTTCATACTTGTAAAAATCATCACTATTAAACTGGAAAGTATTTTCTGAACTCAAGTAGTCTTTACACTCACCTTTGAAACTATCATCAGCATCAATCAGTTGACTATTGCACAAATTCAAATACCAATAAATCATGACGAGCCGATTGGCATAATCAGTTTCAGTAGGAATGCTACTTTCTAAAAATTGCTTTATTTTACTTTTGTCAAAAAAAGATTCATTTTTTCCAAAATATTTTAAAATATTAAAATAACCTTCAATTGTATCTTTTGTGATCTCTGGATTCTCTGAGATATACTTTTCTACATCTTGTTGGTTGATCTTGAAATCATTTAGAACATCTACATACTTTATATGTGTAATATCTTTCTCCAACTTTTCATTGAGAATTTCTTGAAAAGCAGTTGTAGTGGTTTCACTTATTGTCAGAGCAGAATATTTTTGTATTTTCAAATGATAATAGGTTTGTTCAAAACTATTACTATCAATATTACTGAGCTTTGATGACATGAAAGATTGATCTGTCTCTATGCAATCGAGTAAAAATTCATCGACTCCCTGATAAGCAGCCAATGCAGATAAGTTAGTCTGAACATTATTCTGCGGAGAAACATTACAACCGGTTAAAGATACAATTAAGATGGAAAAAATCAAAAAAGTCGAAATCAATTTCTTCATAACTACACCTCCGCATTGGTTGTATCGACTAGTTTGCTACCTATAATTTTTGTTTCTATGATATTTAGCATAACCGCAAGTCAGTCATAATCAATAAAGGGGTGGTATGGACCCATACCACCCCTTTGATTGCTCTCATACTAAACATTGCATAAGATATGCTTCATATTGGGTAAACATTCATGACATTAAGACGAAACGGATGTCTGAGTAGTGATAGCAGCTTTCTTTGTTACAGAGCCGCCCCAAACGGAAGCTTCATTAACCATTGTGACTTTCTTCCAATTACCCTGCAATGCGATGTTTGAACGATAGGATGCATCTTTTTGGCTCTTGGTATTCTTATAATATTTATGAGGAGTAGTAGCCTGTGTTGTAGTAGATGAAGTTGTTGCACTTACAGATACTCCAGGAGGGTTGACATTCAATGTTACAGTAACACTGTGCGTCAAGGACTCGGATTCGACAACACACCACCACTCAGTTCGGATGTTTTTATGATCCGTCTTGTTGTACTGAGCGGAAACTTGGTAGTCAATCAAATCATTGACAAACAATGAATCCAACCAAACATTTGCTGTCAGAGTACCACCAGTTATGGTTTTGATGTCTTCCGACCAATTTGCTATGGTAGCAGGAAGTTCCATGCTAGGCAAAGAATCATTTGGTGCTGCTGGTGTTGCATCTTCTGCTGCAAATGCAGTTACGGACGTGCCACATAGCATTAAAGCTACTAAGCTGGCAGATAGGATTGATTTCAATTTCTTGCACTTCATACTTTTTCCTCCTTTACTGAAATGTTGCCGTACTTTATCGGTATCTTTATTATAGCAGATATGTTTAAATTGTGCAACATATATTAATAAACGAGTGTTATGCAATAAAATTGTGCAATATTCCCAATGATATATAAGCTGGAGAGTAATTTTGTAAAAAATATCATGATCGCCAATTCAGAAACAATTCAATTCATCATAGGCTCCCAAATTATCTTTTAAAAAATTTGTTTTTCTTATACACATAGGATTAATCTTTTTCCCTTTTTCGTGCAATAAGCTAAATTTATAATCTAATAATGCTGCTGGCACATATAACTGTTTTGCTGTTTCAAAGAATGAATACTCAGATAAACATTCCAGAACTTCTCTATCTTCCAAAAGAAGCTCTGCGGCAAAAAAGTTTGCTTCATCCTCCTCTACCGAGCTGCCATCGAATACTTCCATTTCCTGAAAGCCTTTCATCATGACTGTATGGGTGCCATCCTCATTTTTCTTTCCAAGCACACCGATTGTCTCTAGCTGTTTGATAACACTTTCAGCCTGCTCACCATTGATACTGAAATTCTCCTTGACCTGATCCACACTGATAGCTTTCTTTTCCATTGCAAACATTCCGACCTTTTCGATCAGTCCGTCAATGGCGGTATTAACCCTATCCCCTTCTATCGTGTGGCTTTTCTCGTTTCCCTGCTGTTTCTTCAAAAAATCCATCAGCTTGCCAAGGGATTTTTCATCTCCATTCTTCAGATAATCGTCAAATGTGGCAATCTTACCAAACTTGAGCTTCTGTATCATCATATTCACACGTGGAACTGCCTCTGTATGAAAGATTACCTCACTCAATCCGTCTTTCCTGTTACAGTCAGGAAGTACTGAATAGAGTATTCCATACTTCTTTGCCATCTTTTCAACCTTTTTCATATCTTCGGTATTAAACTGTAACACCTGTAAATCGCCACCTTTTAAGATCAGCTTTCTCATGGATGTCTTGCCAAGTGACTTTTCATAATCAAGCATCCCTTTTAAGAAATCTATTGCCTTCTGCATGGCAGCTATTCCACCACTTCCTACCTTCATGGCAATCTCAATGCCATCATAAGCAACACGGATGATCTGCACCGCTTCCTGAATTTCCTCTGCCATTATCGCACCTCCACTTTTTCTCTGACTGTTGTTTTAAGTGTTTCTGTCTCTGTAGTACGGATTTCCTCGGCTGATACATCAATACCATAAGCAGTCAAAATATCTGCCAGATGATTGATTGCTTTCTCCTCCTCGATACGGTACATTTCAAGTGCCACAAGCAGGTTTTCCACCTGTTCCACCCATGCAGGCTTCATATCATATTTAGCTCTGTATGTGACCATAATCTCGTCCGACTCAGCCTTATCCGCCGAATGTCCCAAAGCTTCAATAAGACAAATCGTATCTTCCTTGCTGCCGCTTCTGAATGCGAACTGAACAACAAAGTTTTTCTCTTCCTCTGTAAACTGATGCTCCACACCATTCATCTCTGTTACTGCTTCATTTACTACTGCTAAATTCATAAGTTCCTCCTAATCTGCCATGCTGTTTTCAAGCACAGCAATCTCAATGATCTCCTTCATCTTTTCCGCTGAAATGTTGTTGTTTATAAGTTCTACAAGCTGTGACTCAGTAAGTCCCTTTTCTATTGCACTCTTAATCTGCACAAGCTGCGCCGGAACAAGGTCTCCTGTTGCTACAAGTCTGACGATGTCTGCTCTTGACCTTTTCTTAAAGGAAAGTCTTGCAAAAAGGCTCGCCACTCCGCTGTTGCTGCTCTTTCTCACACTTCGCTCAATCGGAAGTCTCTGCACCACATTTCCGGTTCCATCAACTACCGGAATCTGATAATAGACCGGAATACCATTTGCCACAGCCTGCATATTCTGCGGAACTGCAACTGTATCTACCATCTTTTTATCTGCCTGTGGTACGGACTGGCTTTCCTGCGGCTCTGCCTTACTTTCTGCCTCTTTCTTATTCTCTGTGGCAACACTTATGATCTTATCTTCCAATGACTCTATTCTGTCTCCCATACGCTTCATCTCCTTATCCTTTTTCTCAATATCATCCCTGAGTCTTGCAATCGTACTGCTTGCCTTATTCAGTTCATTCTGCTGACTGTTGATAAGAGCATCCTTATCCTGGTTCTCCTTGACCAGACGCTCCCTGACTTCCTCATCATCTTTGGAAGTTTCTATTTCAGAAAGCTTCTTATTCAGGGCATCATACCTTTCATTCTGGTGATTGATCTTTTCAACCACTTCATCCATCTGAGCTACAAGACTTTTCACATACTCTAAATCCTGTGGCATCTGCTCTTTGGCTTTATTAAGCTTTTCTAATACCACATCAAACATCCTGCGCATGTTTACTGCTGTATCATCTTTTTGGACTACCTCTCTGATTGCATCAATCGGCACACCTTTTTCATAGTAATCCAATGCTGTCTGCATCTTAGGTGCTGCCATCCTGCTATCTTTCAGCAGCGTTAACAACTCTTCTGATACACCCTTATGCAGACATTTTGATAACACCTTCATCTGCTCAATGTCATAACTTTTGTTAAGATACAGACCGATTTCATCATCAGTCAGTCCATATTCATAATCGCTTTTGACAAGAGCAATAACCTCACTGTCCATATGCTTATTACGAAGAATCTGTATCTTTCTCTCAATCGCCATTTCACTTAATGGCTCTCTTTTTTCTTCCATATATGCCTCCTAACCACTAAAAAAACAGCCTAACGTACCGGCTGTTCTTTTCTGTCTCTTATTGTTTCTTTGTCATACTGCTTCTCTTCTGCCGAAGCTGATACCGTAAGTTCCTTCCATATTGATCTTCCAAGATTAAGTTCCTTTGATACCGCCCGTTCTGCCTTACAGTCCTGTGCATACTTGCTCTCATATTTTTTTCTAAGACTCTCGACCTCTTCCACACTGTATCCCTGTGCCAGAAGCTCAGTGTTAAGCCTTTCCCATGCATTGTGCTCATCTTCAAAGAAGGTATCCCCACTCTGATAACACGATTCCGCATCATCAAGCTCCCGGATCTGTTCAGCCTTGTCAAAAATATCTTTGAATCTTTCCTTAGCCTTATAGGTCTTACTCTTTTCCTTTGATGCTTCTTTTTTCTTATCCGTCAGATTATCAAGTACCGATACAAGTTCTTCCGCACTCTCAATCTTATGCCTTACCAGAAATAGATACTGCTCCTGCAGCTTATGCATCTTTCGGATATCATCCTTATACTTCCATACCTGACTGTATGGCTTCTTTTTCAGCTTTCCAATCCGGTAAAGCTTTGCATAATATCTTTTCTGCAAGCCTGACATCTTCGCCCTGCGGTATCTTTTGACATAGCACTTTACTATCGCTGCCTGTTTTTCCTCATTCTGTGACTGGTAAAAAGATAAATCTTCCTTAGCAATACGCTCCACAATAGCTTCCTGTGAATAATTCTCGCCAAGAGTCTTACATCTTCTGAATCTTGTCATCCCCTGTGGTCTGACTGCCAGATACTTTCCCTGCTTGACCTCATATCCTTTTTCCGACAGCAGTTCCAGAAATCCTCTGAAATCATTTGCCTGTAAAATGCAGGCATCCAAATCTCTTTTTATCATATCTGCCCACACAAAGCTGCCTTCACGATATTCGCTCCAATCCTTATAATTCTCGTGCTGTTTCTCTTTGCTGCCAGCCTCCACATCTATAATGGAAAGACCATACTCCTGACACAGCTTATTGGTAATCGGCTGGATATACTTTGCCCAGTCACCTTTCTCGTAGCGATACTTTTTCCCATCCACAAAGCTTACACTGTTAAATACAATGTGTGAATGAACATGGTCTGTATTATCATGAACCACAAATACCGCTTCATAGGCATCGCCAAGATATTCTGCTACAAACTTCTGTGTTATCTCAAAAGCCCTGTCCGGTTCCACCTCATCCTCTTTGAAGGAAAGAATGATGTGATACCCCTGTCGCTTGTCTGTTTTTCCAAACTGCTTCTTTGTATCCATCATCTGTTCAAAAGCCATATCTGCCTGACAGTTAACAGCTCCCACAAGTCTTCCTCTCTGAGTTTTCTCAGGATTCATCACATAATCCAGTGCCCGTTTCAAATGCCTTGCATGAAAAGAATTCCCGCTGTCCTTCATGTGAAGTATCTTACTGATTGCCAATCTTTACCACCGCCTCGCTGACAGACTGATTCAGCTTTTTCATATATGCCACAAGCTGTTCCTTATCTTTCTTGGAATACAGCTGTGCATTGCTGTTAAATACAATCTGATTGATGTTAATGCCGATTCGGTTTATCTCATTGATAAGCTCTTTAAGAAGTTTCCTTACTTCTGGATAATCATTTGGTTTCTGACTGATTAGAAGCCTGATATATTCGGCTTCATTCATTCCATTTGCCTTTGCCTTATCAGAAAGTACCTTCGCTTCCTGTGGCATAAGTCTTAGTGTTTTCCTTACACAATGAACTTTATCCGCCATAGAATCACCTTCCTCTCTTACCCGTACTGTATTCTCTTACTCCTTCTGCTACTGTTACAGCAACTTTTTCCAGTTCTTTATTACCCAGCTGGGCAATAACCCTGTCTGCAAGCTCTGTGGCAACTTCTATAAGTTCCTTACCATAACAGGTTTTATCAAACAATCTGTCCAGTCTCTTTTCATCTGCTTTCAGACTTTCATACTTGCTCTGATACTCGTTATAGTCGTTAAAATCCTTTGGATCACTCCTGTGTGCTTCCGCATCAAGTATCAGTTCATAGTTCCATTCACAGACAATATCTATAACATCATCTATCGGGTATGGTTCAATTTCACCATTCTCCTCAGCTACATCCTGCCTGTACATCTTCCCATCTGAATCTATGCCAATGGCATAATCATGTCCTTCCATATAGTTAAGCAGAATTGCAGCATCTTCTATCGAAGGGTTTAGTAAGATATCAAATGTGTCTGCCCAGGCAATAAGTTCCTCTGGTTCTGCGATTATTGTAAGTTCTTTATCCGTGTTTTGTATATCTCTTCCACCCACACGCCTGTCTGAATCTCTTAGGTTTACGGCTAGATACGCATTAGAGACATCTCTGTCCTAATGCCATCTAGTTAGGGAGAAAATCTCCCTAAAACCCTCTGTTTATGAAAGTGGGGGCGCTTTTTGCCCCCACTTTGCTACTTTGGGGGCGCTTTCTGCCCCCACTTTGTTATTTTGGGGGCGCTTTCTGCCCCCACTTTTATACTGTCTTTCATCTGGATTTTGTCGTGTCCGAATTGCGGGGGCGCTTTTTGCCCCCACTTTGACATTTTGGGGGCGCTTTCTGCCCCCACTTTGCTGTTTTGGGGGCGCTTTCTGCCCCCACACATCAAAATCCGTTTTCTCATGCCCTGACTGGTTCATCTGCTCGCTTATTCATCCTGTTCAGATTAAGCTTTGCCGCTACAAGCCACTCGTTGTAATCCTTATATCCGGCAGGTGGCGGACAGTCTTCTACCTCATATCCAAGCTCATAATACTTTCTCATAAGTTCAGCTGCTGCTTTTCTCCCCGGCTCATCTCCATCAAGGCAGAACCGGATGGAAGTAATCTGCGGATGTTCCCGAAGAAAAGTCTCAAGTGGTGCATCTGCAAGCATCCCAAGTGCCAGCTTATTTGATTCATAATCCGTGAAGATATCCACATAACTCATAAGGTCGATTGCAGCCTCAAATACTACAAGCTCTGTACTGTTCACATTTACTACATTAAATCCATAGTTCTTATCATTTCCTGTGACATCACACTTGAATGGCTTGCCCTGCTTATCAAACACTCCCCGCATACTTGCAAATCTTGTCACTCCATTTTTATCATTTCCTTTGAAAACAACATTGTGGTAATGCCTGCTCTCATAAATCAGTCCATCTTTTAAAAACAGATCTATGACAGTCCTGCTGATTCCTCTCTCCTGATTCAGATATGAAATAAGATAGGAATTATCTCCTGCCGGTTCCGGTAGGACAAATGGCTTTCTCTCCTCTGCCTGCTTCTGCGATACCTGATGAACAAGTGGCTGCTTTACAGGATTCTCGATTCTTCTGTATCCTGCAAAATCTAAAAGCCAGAACACAGCCTCTTTTACACTCATTCCACAGAATACCCGTAAGAAATCTATCTGTGATCCGCCATTGTTGCCTTTGTCAAACTGCCTTGACCATCTGTACCAATGGCTTCTGTTATAGATACGGATGGAATCCATCTCCTTTAAAGTGTGGTATTTGCCAATCCTCTTTACTGTATACCCAAGACTTTCTGCAACTGCACACAGGTCAACACTCTTTGCTATGGCAAGCTCTTCATCCGTAAATCTTCCATCCATGCTTTCACCTTGCCTTTCCCTGCTCTGCTACAAGCGGTGACTTGATATCAAGTGTCCGGTAATCTGTGCTCAGGGTAATCTTAGGATTATCAATCATGCCTTTTTCCCTGAAACTGAAAAATTCACGATTGTCTCCACCGACTATGATATGGTCAATGAGTGGTATTCCCATCAGTTCACACAGCTTGTTCATGCGGTCTGTCATCATGGTATCAGCCTTACTTGGAAATACGTTCCCGGATGGGTGACAATGGATTAACATCATGCTTGCCGCATTGCTTAGGATACTTGATTTAAACAGCTCTCTCGGATGTGCCATTGCCTCATTTAAAGAACCAACACTTGCAAAATGCACATTGATAGGTTTTAAATCTGACCTTAGATTGACCACACACACTACTTCCCTGTCAAACTGGCACATACAGTCTCCCATGACAGCAGCTATATCCGCCGGATTGTTAAAGGTGTGCTCCGAATAAATCGGAGCATCCTTTACAAGTCTTACCGAAACCACATCAAGCTTGAAGTCATTCTTCTTTGGCATCAGACACCGCCTCCTCTCCAAACTCGACACGGATAACAAAGTCACCTTTCTGGCTGTTTATGAGAGCAATGAGTTCTTCCATTGTAAGTTCCTGCTCCATAACTGCCTCCTATCTGGACTTTTCCTTCGCATCATATACAAGGGGAGGTTCTGCAACGATACCATCAAGTCTCTTGTTCGGTGTATCAGTTGCAAGGGTGAGTTTTCTTAAATCCTTATCATAGTGATATACCTGATTGGAAAGTCTCTCGTCCAAAGACACCTCCTGCATGTTTACCTCGACTACCATCTGTGCAAGCATCTCAGGGCTTCCCATATCTGAAGATACTGCAATAACCTCATGCACACTCGAAGGGAGAATATAAAGGTCACTCTCTAAACTCTCTGCCAGCTCATGAAGCTCATTCTCATAAAGCATGGATGCTGCACCATTGATACCCTTTTCATTGGAAATCACCCACATCGTCTGCTCCGGTGGAATCTCGGCTATCATCATATCTGCAATCTCCTGTGGCATCCCATCCCTTGCGAACATTTCTCTCATAATGTCATTCATGCTTCGTACTACAGGTGGGAAGATTCTTCTTGTGTTTTCAGCAGCACACTTAAAGAGCTGTTCCTCGCTCATCCCAAGTCTTTTCGCAAATTCATTTGTAATTTTTGAACTCTGCACCGCATCCTTATCTGCACTGATTATTACCTTATACACAATAGAAAGATCCTGGAACTCTCTGTGCGGCACCTGCTCCAAAAATGTCTTATTCTGCTCTGTATTGATGAGCTGGAATACAATCTTCTCGTTAGCATCCCTCATAATGCTGTCCACATCAACAACCGGAGCCTGCTCATATGCCCTTTCCATAAAGTCACATGCAGCCATAAGTGTTTCCTCAAGATCACCACAGTCCTGATACTTCTTATACATGTCATTGATATAAATCGTAGGCGAAATATTCCTGCCTTCCTCTCTTAAGATGATGCCATCAAGAGTCACATTCACCTTTTCCACGGGTTCTGCCACAAGCTCCATTCCTTTGAACTTCTCAGGCATATAATCCATAAACTTTTCTTTTACTACTTCCTTAAAAATCTCGTAATTCATCATATTACGGTTCCTCCTTAATCTAAAAAAGCAGGGAACATAAGTCACTGGCTTACATTCCCCGCAAGGTTAATTGTTACTGTTTATTCTTTTTCTTTCTTCCACGAAGTCCGACTCCAACACCTGTAATAAGTGCAAGTGCACCAATTCCAAGATAAAGAAGCGGATTTGCATTGTCGCCTGTCTGTGGAAGCTTAGGCTCTGTCGGTACATTGACAAGCTTAAGTGTTGTTACAACAACTTCCGGTGCATTGTCATCATATCGAAGAGTTACATCGTGAGCTGTTTCATCAAGGATATATCCGTCAGCTGCTTTTGTCTCAACTACTGTATAATGGATATCTTCCTTAAATGAACCATCCTCATTGTAAGTACAGATAGGAAGCTCCTTGCTCTCTGCATGACCATTCTTGTCAGTAGTGAGTGTATCAAGCACCTTTCCGTCCTTATCCCTTACTTCAAATACAACACCCTCGATCGGCTTTCCGGTTACTTTGTCAGTTTTCTCGATGACAATCTTACCGACTGCCTGCTCATCCTTCATGGATACCTTCTGGATTTCTGCTGTCTCCTTTACTTCAAAGGTTACATCACTTGCCACCTTATATCCATATGGTGCAGCTTCCTCTCTGAGTGTGTACTTTCCAACAGGAAGTCTCTCAATCATATGAGTCTTTCCTGCCTCTGATGTCCAGCTCTCAACAAGCTTTCCATCAGAATCAATAACTGAAAGCTTTGCTCCAGGTAATTCTTTCTCGCCTGTGATATCAGTCTTTGAAATTTCTACCTTGATCGGCGCATTTTCAAATGATGCCTCAAACTCGATAACCTTTACCTTATCTCCCTGATATGAAGCATCCACATCAAAAATCTTATCAGACTTCACATAGCCCTTTGGTGCCTCAATCTCTTTGACATAATACTGTCCAAGCGGAAGGTCAGAGGTAAATGTTACTTTGCCATCCTTTCCAGTAACACCTCTCTCAATCTGTGTATCTGCTTTGACAATGACTTTTCCATCTTTATTTACGATATCCTCTTTCGCAAATAAGCCGAATACTGCACCTTCAAGAGCATTCTTCGTCTCTGAATCAGTCTTTGTGACAGTAATCTGCACCTTCTGTCTCTCATTGGTTACATCCATTCCCGCAAATACAACCTTTGTATTCTGGTCGATATAAGAAAGGTCTGCATCAATCGGTGTATCATCAAGTACAAATCCATCTAATGTCTTTGTCTCTACAAGATAATACTTGCCAAGAGGAAGGTCATCAATTCTGGCAATGCCCTTATCGTTTGTTACGATAGTTGCTACCTTTTCCCCAGCTTTATGGTAAATGCTTCCAAGTCCGTCTGCACTCACGATATCCTCTTTTGCATATACATCAAAGGTTACTCCTGCAAGACTGTCCTTGAAGTAATTGAAAATGAAATCATACCAGTGTCCCTTCATAAGAGTGGTATCTGTTACAAACTCGCCATCCTTGTTGATCACGATAGAACCAGTCGGAACCTCATCCTTCATTTCTACATGCTGCACATCTCCTGTATCCTCTACAGTAAACTGAATATCGGTTGCTTTCAGATATCCGTATGGAGCAAACTCCTCACAAAGTGTGTAAGTCTCTCCTACGACAAGTTTCTTGATCACATGTGCTTCCTTGGCATCAGATGTCCAAGTGTCTACCACATTTCCATCCTTATCAAGTACAGTAAGTGTTGCACCTGTAAGCTCTGCACCACTTGTGATATCTGTCTTTGTAAACTCAAAGGTTGTAGGAGTGTTTTTATACTCGCTGTTATATACAGCAGTCTTAACATCCTGTCCCTGATATTTTGTATCAAAGTTTACTGCTTCCTCATTTGTCACATATCCGGCTGGCTTTACAAGCTCCCTTGCAACATATTTTGCAAATGGATAATCCTTAACAAAAGCAATCTTTCCATTCTCATCAGATGTTGCCTTCTCAAGAAGTATGCCTTTCTCGATAATAACTCTGCCATCAACATTCCTTATATCCTCATCTGCATAAAGACCAAATACTGCACCTGCAATCGTAAGCGATGAATAACATACCGTTCCAAATTTAATTGAAGATTTGGGATAATACAGTCAATAAACAGTAAACGACTACTTTATCTATTTTCAGATCTGGATGCGGACGTATCACTCTTCTTTTCTTAAGCAAAGGTAGCCGTTTACGGTGTTTAACTACTTTAGCTAACAGGAGGAGCAGCTTATGCGTAATAAGAGAAGAACAGACGAAGAATGGCTGTCATTGATTCAGCAATGTCGCAACAGTGGATTTTCTGACCGTGTCTGGTGTGAGCAGAATGATATCTCTATCAATACGTTTTATAATACTGTCACAAGGCTGAGAAAGAAATCATGTATAATTCCGGAGACAGACAGGCTAATCGTGGATGCCACACATGAAATCGTACCACTTTCCATTACAGAAGAATCGCATATACCGATATCAAATCCAGTCAGACTGCTGTCAACAGATGCAACATCAGAAGGCGAAGCACTGACAGTTATCATAAACGGCTGTAAAGTTGCAATCAATAATCATGCAGGCAGGGATGTGATCTATCATACGATATCTGCCCTGCGGAAACTTTGATCGGTGATCTGTCCAGAGTACAGAAAATCTATCTGGTTACAGGAAGGACTGATATGAGAAAATCCTTTGACGGACTCATGGCAGTCATCCGTGACAATTTCCAGATGGATCCGTTCTCCAATGCGGTCTTTCTGTTCTGTGGACGCAAAAAGAATACGATGAAAGCCCTCTATTTTGACCGGGATGGATTTGTACTCCTGCAGAAGCGCCTGGACAATGGAAAATTCCAATGGCCACGCAATGCTTCAGAAGTCAGACCCCTGACAAGGCAGGAATTCCGCTGGCTGATGGAAGGACTTTCCATTGACCAGCCGAAAGCGATACAGCCTGCGAAAGACAGGGATTACTGATTTGTGCAATATGTAGATTTTGAAAAATTTTTCTACAGCCGGAGCAGGCTGTTGGCGAAAGATATCCACAGATGTGAAATCATGGGGTGCGTTGTCCGGGGATAGTTGAGCATGACATCATCATGATGTGCATAACTTTACGGAAAATCCCGGAAACTGGCTGATTTTGAGAAAAAAAGGAACTATCTGGCTTTCGGCATAATGCCAGTCTGATTTTGGACGGCATTTGCAACCATGCCTTCCTTTTCGTACAATAAAGGTAACGAAAAAAGAGGGAGGGATTCACCGTGGATTCAAAGGGACAGGACATACTTTTTAACAGTGAGATGAAGCAGAAGGACCTTATGATCCAGATGCTTTCTGAACGGTTAGATGAAAAAGACGAAACCATCACAGAACTGAAGGAAACCATCAATGACCTGAAAGATACAATTGCCGGTCTCAGGGAAACACTGGATGAATTCCAGCGGAAACTCTTTGGTACAGGCAGTGAGAAGACAAAACAGGATAAGAAAACGGAAGAAACTGTGACAACAATCGTCAAAAGCCACAAACGGACAACACGCAAAGCGAAAGCAACACGTGAAGACCAGTATGGAAATCTTCCGATCCATAAGGAAGTCATCCCCCTGCCGGAAGAAGATAAGTATTGTCCTTATTGTAATTCCAAGATGGAGTATGTGACGGAAATGTTTGTCCGTGAAGAACTACGGATCACCCCGGCAAAGGTGGAACGAATCCACTATTATCAGGAGAAATGGCAGTGCCCGGAATGCAGAAAAGATGGTGACGGGACATTTGCTGAATCCAGGATACCTACAGCATTGATTCCACACAGCCCGGCTTCCCCATCCATGGTCGCATATGTTGCAATGGAAAAGATCGGCATGGCAATGCCTTACTATCGTCAGGAATTTCTGATGAACCAGCTGGGATTTACCCTGCCACGGGAAACCATGGCGAACTGGATCATTTATACGGCAGAAAACTATTTCTATCTGATCTATGACCGGCTGCATGAAGAACTTTTAAAGCGGGACCTGATACATGCAGATGAGACAATATGTCAGGTGCTGCGGGAAAAGGGACGTACGGCGGAACAGACCTCTTATATGTGGTTATATACAACCGGAAATGATGGTCTTACACCGATTGTCCTTTATGATTACCAGCCAAGCCGGAAAGGATCCTGTGTGCAGGAATTTCTGGAAGGATTCCATGGAATGGTACAGTGTGACGGATATCAGGGTTACAACAGGCTTGAAGATGTCATACTGGTCTGCTGCCTTGCACATGCAAGACGTAAGTTCTTTGAAGCAGTCCCGGCAGCCAGACGTAAAAAGCTGAAACTTCTGGATGTTAACTCTGATGAAGCGATCGAGGATACCGGTCTTCCGGATGAAGAGAAGCTGGAACAGCTGCTCCCGGCAGAAATTGGACTGCTGTATTGCAATAAGCTCTTCTACCTGGAGCGCATATTAAAAGAACTGGAGGCAGAAGAACGAAAACAACAAAGAACCGTTCTGGAACAGCCTGTATGGGAACAGTTCTGGAACTGGCTTGGCACACTGCATCCAACTGGCGGAAGCAAGCTTGGGAAAGCGGTGAACTATGCCCAAAATCATCATGATACCTTGATGAACTATATGATAGATGGCCGGTGTGAAATTTCAAACAACCGTGCGGAACGGAAAGCCAAAAGTTATGCCGTTGGGCGGAAAGCCTTCCTGTTCCATACATCAGAAGCTGGAGCTGGGGCAAGTGCGGTAATGTACAGCATTGTGGAAACAGCAAAAGCAAACAATCTGAATATTTTCCAATATCTCTATATGGTACTGCTGTATATGCCGGATTATATGAACTCGTCCGCAGGTATAGAACAGCTGATGCCATGGAGTGAATTTATCAAAGAGCAGTGTTCGGGGATCATTGATGTGGAATCCAATGTCCCGGAAAACAGAATTCCCCTGCCATGTAGATAGCAGGGAAAACCTAAAGTAAATGGTAGTCGTTTACTGTTTTGGGTAGGCGGTGTGTTATTCATCGCTTACCTGCAATCGGTGTGTTATCTTCTGCATCAAGCTTAGTCACTGACATATCAAGCTTCTGTCTGTCATCTGAGAAAGTAAGGCTTTCCTTGATAACAGGTGTCTTATCATCCACATATGTGAATGTCACTTTCTGCTCATTCGGATTTAATACATATCCGTATGGAGCTTCCACTTCCACAACTCTGTACTGTCCAAGAGGAAGATTCTTAGCTGTTGCCTTTCCATCCTTACCTGTTGTAAGAGTTGTCACAAGGTCTCCCTTGCTGTAATACTTAATGCGGTTTCCGTCTGCATCCTTCTGGTTGTCTGCTGTGTAAATATCCTCGGCAGCATAAACTTTGAATTTTGCTCCGGCAAGTGAGCCTTCCTTATAAACAAACTCTTTCTCATATGAGCTTGCAAGAAGTCCACCCTTGAATCCGTCAAGTACCTCTCCCTTCTTTTCTACAGTCAGCTCTCCGACTGCAGGGGCATCGGAATATTCCACTGTGATGATGGCATCATTTGTATCACCATCTGTCTCAAATGCTGTATCAGTATCAACAGAAATGTTGACATACTTATCATTTACAACATATCCAAATGGTGCAGACACTTCCTCAATGCGGTAGTTACCGATTTTAAGTGCTTCCGGTAAGATTAAATCTCCGTCCTCATCAGTAAAGAATGAAGTATGCTCTACCTTTGACGGATAGGTTGTGTACTGCTTTACATATTCGTTCTTATCAATATTAAAGATCTTAAACTCTGCGTTTGGTACAAGTACTGTCTGCTTTGTATCGGAATCCTTCTTGATTACACGAAGCTTTGCTGTAAACTCTCTGTCCAAGAAAACTCTCCATGTCTGAGGCTCTGTTGGATGATTCTCCTTTATCTTTACCTCAAATGGCTTGATTGTCTTCATGTTATGCGGAGTCTTTGATTCAACTACCACATAAGTTCCATAAGGAATTGCAATGGAAACTGCATGTCCCTTATCATCGGATGTGATTGTTGTTGCTCCGTTTTCCCCGATTACTACCGGAGTTGCCTTGTCAAAGTCATAACTTCCATCTGCCTTTACAGATAAAGATGATTTCAAATACGCTGTAAACTCTGCACCTGCAAGCAGTCCTGCTTCAGTATCATCGCCATTGTCAGATACCTTGATAAGCTGGAATGGCTGCTTGATGACCTGCTCTGCTGAGGTTGTGCTTCTTGATACCTCTGCTACAAGGTCTCCCTCATAGTCGCATACTACATCGTGCTCCTCTTCGTCTAAGAGATACCCCTCTGATGGAGTGATTTCTTTCACATAATAGTTTCCAAGGTAAAGGTTATTGACCTCTGCCTCGCCATTCTTATCTGTTGTAAGTGTTGCTACAAGGTCTCCTGCCTTGAATACGACTCCTGTTGCTCCGTCCGGATGCACGATATCATTTCTCGCATAAAGACCATAAACTGCACCTTCAAGGCTTGCATCTCCCTGGGCTACTGCCTTGCCTGATTCCTTGTCTACCTTGTAGATATGAATCTTTGCTGTGGTTCTGTCATTTACAAATGTGTGACTGAATGATGCCTTTGCCTGTGTTTCAGGTAATACATTGAAATTGAAGCTGTAAACATCTTTACTGTTTCTGATATACGCATATGGTGCCTGTGTCTCTTGGATATAATATCCGTTAGAGATTGGCAGATCCACGCTGTAGCTTGCCTTTCCGTCCTCACCTGTAGTTACTGTCTCAAGAGCTGTACCCTTTGTGACAATAACCTGTCCGGCATAGTTTTTGATGTCATTTCCGGCATAAAGTGTGTACTTGCCACCATCAAGAGGGGTCTCTGTGTCAGAGTCCTTCTTTACGACAGATACATCCGCTTTCTGTCTTGTATTCTCAATCGTAGTTGATTCATACTGTACTGTCACAGTCTGATCCTTATACTCAACTGCTACTGTCTGAGGTGTGGTATTGATTGTATACCCGTCAATGCTCTTAATCTCAGTTACCACATAAGTTCCAAGATGAAGGTCAGATAATACCACCTGTCCGTCAGTTCCTGTTGTAAGGCTTTCTGCCACAACATCGCCAGCACTATACACCTTTGTACCATCTGCCTTATAGATATCTGCTCCGGCAGTTACCTTAAAGGTTGCTCCGGAAAGCTTCTTTTTCTCATAAGTGAAATTGCTTCCATTCCATGAGCTAAGCACCTCACCCTCTTTATAGATTGTGATTGCTCCAAGCTGCTCTTTATCTGTTGCAGAGATTCCCGTTGTCTGTCCTGCTTTTACAGTAAGTGTATGAACTGTACCGGAAAGGACATATCCCTTTGGTGCGGTAATCTCTTTTACATAATAAGTGCCTGCGACAAGTGCAGCTGACTTTGCATATCCGTTTCCATCTGTTGTCATGGTCTGTACTCTGTTTGTGCATCCGCTGTCAGAATAGA
>ERZ779649.929-NODE-929-length-18764-cov-3.635576_pt1 | contig 18764 bp, 8 predicted proteins | sample MGYA00511882_ERZ779649 | MGnify/ENA primary metagenome ERZ779649 (study PRJEB29588, sample SAMEA2157793) | human gut metagenome | biome: human gut; feature: human-associated habitat; material: faeces | place: Denmark | collected 2008/2010 ... | reverse complement strand
ACTGCTGGCGGCGCGACCACGACGACGGCCGTGAACTTTCGAACGGGCGCCGGTACGAATTACGGCATTATCTCGACGCTTCCGGCCGGTACCCATGTTGTGGTGTCCGAGCGGTCCAGCGGCAATTGGGCCACGGTGGTCTACAACGGCACCGTCGGCTACATATCTTCCGATTACCTCAAACGCGCCAATGAAATGGATGCCAGCTTCGGTACCGGTACGATCAACGGCAGCTACGTGCGTATGCGCTCGGGTGCGAGCACGACCAGCTCCATCCTCGGCGTGTATAACACCGGCACCGAGATGGCGATCACCGGCGAGAGTGGCAACTGGTACAAGGTCAGCTACGGCGGTAAGGACGGCTATGTCAGCAAGGACTACATGACCACGACCAAGCCCAGCAGCGGCGGCTCGACGAGCCAGACCGGCTACATCAAGGGCAATGATGTGCGTCTGCGTTCCGGCGCCGGCACGAGCTACTCCATCCTCGGTACGTATAACAACGGCACTCCGCTGACGATCACCGGTACGAGCGGCGACTGGACGGCCGTCACCATCAACGGTGTCAAGGGCTATGTCAACAGCGCGTATGTCTCCACCACGAAGACGGAGGGCGGCAACGGCGGCGGAAGCACGCCGAGCACTTCCATCGGCGAGACGATCGTCGCCACGGCCAAGCAGTACATGGGTGCGCCGTATGTCTACGGCGGCATGAGCCCGTCCGGCTTTGACTGCTCCGGCTTTGTCTGCTGGGTCATCAATAACAGCGGCAATGGGTGGAGCGTTGGGCGTACAACAGCCAACGGTCTGCGAGGAAAATGCAGCTATGTCTCTCCTGCGGATGCACAGCCTGGTGACTTGATCTTCTTTGAAAAAACTTATAACACCGTTGGCGCGTCGCACGTTGGAATCTACGTCGGCAATGGCATGATGATCCACTGCGGCGACCCCATTTCCTATACCAGCATCAATTCGACCTACTGGCAGAGCCACTTTTTAGGCTTTGGCCGCATCAACTGAAAGGAGGGCCGATGGGCAAAAAATTACAGAAATATCTGGATGAAGCCGAAAAGACGGAACAACAGATCGCGGAACTGGAAGAACGGCTGAGAACCATCCGGGCAGCACAGAAAAAAGAAGAGGACAGCGAGATCATTCGTGCCATCCGCAGCACCAAGATGGGCGGGCGCGAACTGCTGGCTCTGCTGGACAACATTCAGGCGGGCAATGTGACGTTCCTGACCGCTGTAAACAACGCTTCGGAGGAAGCAGAAACGGAGGAAGCGATTGAAAAAGATGCTTAAACGGCTGGGAGTTGTTATCCCCAGCACAATTCTGACCCTGCTGATGGCAGTGAGCTTTTCGACACCGGCCTTTGCCTTTGTGGACACCACCGAGGCGGCGGAGGAACCTGTGCAGGTGATCGAGGAAGCAGAGCCGACGGAGGAAGAAAAGATTCCGTTCACCATCGCAGGCAACGGCGAGGTAGAGGACAACATGATGGATGACCCCAGCAAGGAGTTCTTCACAGTAAAGACCAAGGGCGGCAACACGTTCTTTCTGGTGATCGACCGGGCGCGGAACAGCGAAAACGTCTATATGCTCTCGATGATCGACGAGTACGATTTGCAGGAGTTTCTGGACGATGAAGAACGGAACGGCAAGCAGGAAGAAGAAGCGCCTGCGGTAGTTCTGCCCGAAACCAAACCTGAACCTACCCCGGATGTGGAAATCGAAGAACCGAAAGAGAAATCGAGCGGTGGCATGAATAAGATTCTGCTGCTGGTATTCGTGGCGGCACTGGGCGGTGCAGGTGCTTTCTTCTACTTCTACATTTATAAGCCGAAGCCGAAAGAAGAAACGCCGCAGAGTGAAAATCTGGAAACCGACCAGAGCCTTGCGACGGTGAACGAGGATAATCAGTCCGGCAACGAAAATGGCACATAAGAAAACCGTAACATAAGGATGCAGGGGTAGTCGAAAGGCTATCCCTGCTTTTTTCAAAAAGGAGAAAGCGTTGAAATATCTGGTGATTGCAGAAAAACCGAGCGTATCGAAATCCATTGCAAAAGTGATCGGTGCATATCGACAGGAGGACGGGTATCTGGAGGGTGGGGATTGCGTGGTAAGCTGGTGTCTGGGGCATCTGGCAGAGTATGCAGCCCCGGAACATTACGATGAACGCTATGAAAACTGGCACTTTGAAGATTTGCCGATTCTCCCTGCCGAGTGGAAACTGCTGGTGCATAGCACCAAGAAGCCGCAGTTCAATGTCCTGCGCAAACTGCTCCGCAGCAAGAAATTTGATTATGTGGTGAACGCCTGCGACGCCGGACGCGAGGGTGAAGCGATTTTCCGCCGTGTGTATGCTCTTGCTGGAAGTAAACTCCCCATCAAGCGGCTGTGGATCAGCAGCATGGAGGATGCCGCTATCCAGCAGGGCTTTGAAAACCTGAAAGATGGTGCGGCCTACGACAACCTGTTTGCAGCGTCCGAGTGCAGAGCAAAAGCGGACTGGCTGATCGGCATGAACGGAACCCGTGCTTTTACGAAAAAGTACGGCAGAAAACAGACCATTGGCCGTGTGCAGACCCCGACGCTGGCGATGCTGGCCGAACGGCAGACCAAAATCCAGAACTTTGTAAAAGAACCCTATTATAAAGTGGAACTGTCCGGTGGTGGCATGGTTGCGGTATCAGAACAGATGGCGCAGGAGCATGATGCCGATACCATGCAGGCCGCTTGTGATGGTCAGTGCGCGGTGGTCGGCAGCATCGAGCGCAAGCGAGTGGAGAAGAAGCCCCCGAAGCTGTATGACCTGACGACCTTGCAGCGAGAAGAAAACCGCTATTACGGTCTGACAGCCAGCCAGACCTTGCAGGCATTGCAGGAACTGTATGAAGAAAAGCTGGTGACATACCCCAGAACAGACAGCCAGTTTGTGACTGAGGATATGCGCAAGACGGTGGAATCTCTGGTACTGGCTCTGGATGGCCAGACTGTGGATGTGAGCTGCGTTATCAATAACAGCAAAGTCACAGACCACCACGCGATCCTGCCGACGATGCAGGGCGCAAAGTGTAATAAGGAAAAGTTGTCCGAAACCAAACAGAAGATTCTTTCGCTTATCATCTGGAAACTGTTGCAGGCTGTGCAGCCGCCGTTCATCTATGAGGATGTGCTGGTAACAGTGTGCTGCCAGGGCAGGAACTTCACGGCAAAATATAAGGATGTTCTGCAGCCCGGTTATACTGCAAAACCTGTTCCGCTTGTGGAGCCGGAGAAGAACAAGGATGCGTCACTTCCGAACGATCTGGAACAGGGGATGGTTATTCCGGTGGTACGAGCAGAGAAAAAGCAGGGCTTTACTTCACCGCCGAAAGTCTACACCGAAGATACCCTGCTGTCGGCCATGGAAACCGCAGGCAACAAGGAATTTGAAAAGGACACTGAGAAGAAAGGTCTGGGAACCCCTGCAACGCGCGCTGCGATTCTGGAAAAGCTGGTATCCTCCGGCTATGTTGAGCGCAAGGGCAAGCAGATGATTCCCACGGAGGACGGTGTGGCCGCGATCCGCAATATCCCGGACTACCTGAAATCTGCCAGTATGACAGCCGAATGGGAAAATGACCTGCTGCGGATGGAGCGCGGCGAGATCAAGCCCCATGATTTTATGCAGAGCATCCACGGATTGCTCGATAAGATGCTGGCCGACTTGCGGCAGATTCCTACCGTCGCGGCGGCTCCCTATCATAATAAGGTAAGCGTAGGAAACTGCCCGGTTTGTGGCAACTCTGTACATGAAAGTAAACTCAGCTTTTGTTGTGCAGACCGCAGCTGCAAATTTGCCCTCTGGAAAGAAAGCAGATACTTGTCCAACATGAGAAAAACGCTGGACAAGAAGATGGCGGTAGACCTTTTGAAGAAAGGCCGCACCCATGTAAAAGACTTTTATTCCGCGAAAAAAGATAAGACATTCGCCGCTGATCTTGTGATGCGCGTCGAAGAGGGCCGTGCACAGTACAGTCTGGAATTTCCCAAAACACCGATGAAAACGAAAACGTAAAGGAGGTTTGACCCTTGCCACAGATTAACGATATTCGAGAATTGGCGCAGCAGAACGCCCGGTATGTCAGTAACTCGCCACAGGACTGGATGAGTTATCTGGATGTGGCGGCACGGCTGTACCGCTATTCGTTCACCGATGCACTCCTGATCCACGCGCAGCGACCCGATGCAACCGCCTGCGCAGAACTGGAACTCTGGAATCAGAAAATGAGCCGATGGGTCAACCGTGGCGCAAAAGGCATCGCGCTTCTGGATGATACCGGACCGCGTACCAAGCTGCGGTATGTGTTCGATATTGCTGACACCCATCTGGTGCGAGGCGGCAGAACACCGCTCTTATGGAATCTGGACAGCCACGAGCATGAGCAGATTATCCTAGACCATTTGGCAGATACCTATGGTTTATCCCAGACAGACAGCATGAACACCGCCCTGATGGAAGTGGCGCAGCAGCTGACCGCTGACAATCTGGATGAAGCGATGGACGGTCTGGCCTATGAGGTGGCGGATACGTTTCTGGAAGAACTGGACGAAGATAACATCCGTGTCCGCTTCCGGGAACTGATGACCAACAGTATTTTCTATACGCTTTCCCGCCGCTGCGGGCAGGAGCCTATGGATGTGCTGGACGATGATGACTTTATCCGCATTGTGGATTTCAACAAGCTGCCGGTGCTGTCGTTCCTTGGCAACGCGGTTTCCGAACAGTGTGAGGCGGTTCTTTTTGACATTGGCCGCGAGATGCGGAAAATTTACAAAAAAGAAATCACGCAGCAGCTTGAAAAATCCGTTGACAGCTTGTATAATACCAATACGGACTTTAGCACATTAAAGCACGAAACCAAAGAAAACACGACCAAAGGAGGACAAGAAAATGGAGTTGACGTATTACCGCAAGGGAGATTATCTGTTCCCGAATCTGGCCGTGCAGGACGAGCCGCAGACCATCGGGAAGTATGGGATGCTGCGCAGAACGTACCTGAAAGAGAACCGCAAAAACTGGTATCAGAGTATGCTGATGAGCGGCAGACTGAACCAGCATCTGGCGCAGATCGAGGAAGCAGCGGAGAGCCGGGTGGAAACCCTGCTGGACAGCCTGAACGAGAAGTTCCCGGCACCGAGCAAGGAGAAGGACCCGCTGGCATGGGCGGCGCACCAGAACAACCTGACGGCGATGGCAGAGGAGATCGTCTTGAAGGAATTGGTGTACAATTAACCGAACCGACAACGGAACAGGATTTGAGCGAAGCAGAGGAAGAAATTGCCTCTGCTTTTTCTTTGCCTGATCTGCCGACCGTGGAACAGCAGATCCGCGCCATTGAAGCACCAATTCAGGCGCGGTATGCGGATGAAATTGCACTTGATCCTAAAGTGGTCGATGAAATCCTGCGCACGGGCAGCAACCGCAGCAAGGGTCAGCTGCGCTTGATCTACAATTTCATGGTCGAGAAAACCCCGGAAGAATACACGGAGTTCGTGAAAAACGAATACGGTACTGGCGGCAAAGGCTTTGAAATTGACGGTTCAAAGTATGCAGGCTGGTTTGATGATTTAGGGCTGCGTATTGCAGTAGGCAGCACGGCAAAGGGTGGCACGATTGCCAATGCGTTTTTATCCTGGGAGGATGTGAGCAATCGTATCCATGAACTGCTCCGGCAGGGCGAGTATGCGCCGCAGGCGGTTCTGGACGCTGCGCGGCAGAACGCCTTACAGGAACACGCGCAGACGTTGGCTTATATGGAACGTGATTTGGCCGATGGCGTTGCCGAAGCAGTGTTTCAGGATACAGAAATCTTCAGAGGTGGTTTCCCGGAATTGACGGACAGGCTGGCGGGCTTGCTGGATGATACGGATTTTCTGACTGACCTCAACGAGAGATTGTCTGCGTTGGGGGAAGCCTATGCCGAAGATAAAGACCTGATGCGGATGCACTTTTATAAGCCGGATAAAGTGGCAGCTCTGTTCCAGCAGTTTGCAAAGCCTTATCAGAACTACTCGGCGCGGGATGGCTTTCACTGGAATGAGTATAAGAAGTTCATCACGGAAGATGAAATCAATGCTTACTTCACACGGGGCAGCAGTTATTCGGACAGTCGGCTGGCAATCTATTCGTTCTTCCTGAATCATGAGGACAAGAAAGAGCGGGCAGACTTCCTGAAAGACCATTACGGAATCGGTGGTAGCAGCCATGCACTCTGCGGGGCAGACGATTCTCACGAAGATCACGATGGCAGGGGTATTGCTTTGGAGCGTGGCGCATACGGGAACCCGGATGCAAGTGTTCATCTGAACTGGAATCAGGCCGCAGGCCGAATTGATCGGCTTATCCGTGACAGTGAGTATTTGAAGCCGGCAGACTACTCCCGGATGCCTGCTTATGAACGGGAACAGATGGCAATGCGGGTGATGGGATTCTATCACCATCTGCCGAACGACGTGGAGCGGCCTTATCCGCAAGACCTTTACCATGAAGAAGGAAGAAAGGCTCTTGTTGAAAAGCTGGCAGACCCCGTACAGTCGGTGGAACTGCTGGAGCAGATGGACAATGCACTGCTGTCCGTGCCGCTGGATTCGGGAGAATATGAGCGTAAGGCAGAATCCCTCTCTATCCTGCACCAATATGTCGAGGAAACGTACACGATTTTCCCGGAAAAGAAGAGGGCTGTTGAGATTGCGGTTCCTGAACAGGGGCAAATGTCCATGTTCGACTTTATGGAGCAGGAGCCGCAATCGAAAGAGCAGTCAACCGCCGCAGCGGGTGAAAAACCCAAAAAAGATGCGCCTCTTGTAGATGAAAAGTATTCGGAGCAGACGCTGCAGCCCCTGCCGCTGGATGCCGCCAACGAGTATAACGCGCTGAAAGAGCGTTACCCGAATGCGCTGGTCGGCTACGAGCAGCACGGTAACTTTGAGTTCTACGGCGAGGATGCAAAGCGCGTTTCAGAACTTCTTGGCAGCAAGCTGTTGGAAAAGGAAACCGCACTCGGCAAGGTTGAGGTATCTGGTTTTCCGCGTGAACAGTGGGCTTCACAGGCTATGAAGCTCTGGAAGCAGGGGGAGAGCGTCTATCTGTCCGGCCAGCAGGAAGATGGAGCCCATGCGCAGACAAAGTATTTCCGCAGAGAGGAATATCTGCCAGTCAATACCATCGTTGAACTGGACGATAGAGAGTTCCGTGTGGATTCGGTCAACTTTGAACAGGGAACGGTCAGTTTGCAGGATATGACCCTTGCAAAAGAAGCCCGGTATCCGATTTTCCGAACGGAACCACTGGAGTACATTCGGCGTTTATATGAACAGGCCGATGTACCGATGGAAGAAGCGGTGGAAATCACGGTCTTTACGGCTCTGCACAATGCGGGTGTGGCCTACGAGGATTTCTCCCCGGAGCAGATGGATGTGATCTATTCGGTGGCAGAAGCAGGCGGCGAGTTGGAAGAACTGCTGAATCCTGACTTCCCGCCAGAACAGATGCAGCTGATCGCAGATGTGCAGAACCGAACGGATGCCATCAGCCGTGCAGCGGCAGAGGAAGCCCTTGAACCGCTGACGCAGCAGCCTATGACCCCGGCAGAGGTCAACCATGCAAGGCGGCAGCACAATCTTCCGCTGGACAGTGAAGCAGAAACAGAACAGCCTGTACAGCCCAAACAGGAACCTATGAACTTCCGTATTACGGACGATGATCTCGGCGCAGGAGGGCCGAAAACAAAGTATAAAGCCAATGTGGAAGCCATTCGGGTGCTGCAAACGCTGGATGCAGAGCAACGGCCGGCTACCGCAAAGGAGCAGGAGATTCTTTCCCGGTATGTGGGATGGGGCGGCATTCCGCAGACGTTCGATGAAAGCAATGCGGAGTGGTCGAAAGAGTATGGCGAACTACAGTCCCTGCTCACGGCAGATGAGTATAAGGAAGCCCGCGCCAGTACCCTGAATGCGTTTTACACTTCTCCTACGGTCATCAAGGCAATGTATGAAGCCCTGGGCAATATGGGATTGTCCAAAGGCAATGTGCTGGAACCGTCCTGTGGTGTCGGCAATTTCATGGGTCTGGTGCCGGACAGCATGGAGAAGATTCGGATGTATGGTGTGGAGCTGGATAGCATTTCGGGCCGCATTGCACAGCAACTGTACCAGAAAAACAAGATTGCGGTGCAGGGCTTTGAAACAATGCAGTTCCCGGACAGCTTCTTTGACTGTGTTGTGGGTAACGTACCGTTTGGTAATTACAAAGTACCGGATAAGCGGTATGACCGCCACAATTTCCTCATCCACGATTATTTTATCGCCAAGAGCCTTGACCTTGTGCGTCCGGGCGGTGTGGTAGCAGTGGTAACGTCCAGCGGTACGATGGATAAGAAGGATTCCTCTGTCCGTGAGTACCTTGCCAACCGTGCCGATCTGGTAGGCGCGATTCGTCTGCCGAACAATGCGTTCCAGCGCAATGCCAACACCGGTGTGGTTGCTGACATTCTGTTCCTGCAAAAGCGTGACCGTGCAGCGGTGGAGCGGGCTGACTGGGTGGATCTTGGTGAAACACCGGAAGGATACTCCATCAACCAGTATTTTGCAAAGCATCCTGAGATGGTGCTGGGCGAGATCACCACCGAAAGCACCCAGTACGGCAAGCAGGAAACAACGGTCAAGCCCATCGAGGGCGCAGACCTTGCCGAGCAGTTGAAAGAGGCAGTCAGCAACATCCATGCCACCATCACGGAGCCGGAAATTTCCGATGATGAACTGGATGTGCAGGATGAACCGATTCCGGCAGACCCAAGTGTGAAGAATTTCAGTTTCACGAACGTGGACGGGCAGATTTACTACCGCGAAAACTCCTTTATGAATAAGGTGGAACTGCCTGCCGTAACTGCAGAGCGGGTGCTGGGCATGATCGCTCTGCGGGAAACCACCCGGAAGCTGTTGGATTGTCAGCTGCATGATGGTTCGGATGCAGAAGTACAGCTTTTGCAGAATGAACTGAAACAGCAGTACGCCGCATTTAAGGCGCAGTATGGTCTGATCAACAGCACGGCCAACAAGCGGGCATTCCGACAGGACAGCAGCTATTGTCTGCTGGCATCACTGGAAATTCTGGATGAGGAGAAGAATCTCAAACGGCTGGCCGATATTTTCACCAAACGTACCATCCGTAAGCCGGAGCCTGTTACCTCAGTGGACACGCCAAGCGAAGCCCTGGCACTTTCCATTGGAGAGAAAGCAAAGGTGGATGTGCCGTTTATGGTGCAGCTCTGCGGTAAACCGGAGCAGGAAGTCACGGATGAACTGGCAGGTGCGATTTTCCGAAACCCTGTGACACAGCAGTGGGAAACCTCGGATGAATACCTGTCCGGCAATGTTCGTGAAAAACTGGCCACAGCAGAAACCTTTGCGGCAAACCATGCTGAATATCAAATCAATGTGGATTACCTCAAACGGGTACAGCCCAAGGATTTGGATGCTTCGGAAATCGAAGTGCGGCTGGGTGCGAACTGGGTGAAGCCGGAGTATATCACGCAGTTTATGAAAGAAGTGTTCAAGACCCCGAACTACTATGCCGGGATTGATATTAAGGCAACCTATTCCGAAATTTCTGGTGCATGGAACATTTCGGGCAAGTCGCTGGATCGCGGCAATCCGCTTGTCACCAACACTTACGGAACCCTGCGCGTCAACGGCTATAAGCTGCTGGAAGATGCGCTGAATCTCCGCGATACCAAAATCTACGATACAATTCACGATGCGGATGGCGACCATCGTGTGCTGAATAAGCAGGAAACCATGCTTGCACAGCAGGCACAGGAATCCATTCGAGAAGCGTTTAAGCAGTGGATTTTCAAAGATTTAGATCGCCGCGAGGATTTGTGTGCGACCTATAACCGGATTTTCAATGCGATTCGGCCCCGTGAGTACGATGGCAGTCATATCCGCTTCGAGGGCATGACCCCGGAAATCTCTCTGATGCCGCACCAGAAAAATGCGGTAGCGCACATTCTGTACGGCAACAATACGCTGCTGGCGCATTGCGTGGGCGCAGGCAAGACCTTCCAGATGATTGCTGCCGGCATGGAAAGCCGCAGGCTGGGCCTGTCGCAGAAAAACCTCTATGTGGTGCCGAACCACCTCACAGAGCAGTGGGGCGCAGACTTCCTGCGGCTCTATCCCAATGCCAATGTGTTGGTGGCAACGAAAAAGGATTTTGAACCCAGCAATCGTAAGCAGTTCTGCTCCCGTATTGCAACAGGTGATTACGATGCCATTGTGATCGGACACTCGCAGTTTGAACGAGTGCCGCTTTCCCCGGAACGGCAGAAAGCTATTATCGAGCGTCAGATCGACGACATTACGCTAGCCCTAGCCGATGCCCGGAGTGAGGACAGCCGCAGTTTTACGGTCAAGCAGATGGAGAAAACAAAGAAAACGCTGGAAGCAAAGCTGCAAAAGCTGAACGACCAGACGAGAAAGGATGATGTGGTTACATTTGAGGAACTGGGTGTTGACCGTCTGTTTGTGGACGAGTCACATTTCTATAAAAATATGTTCCTCTACACAAAAATGCGAAATATCGCAGGTATCGCCCAGACCGATGCACAGAAGTCCAGCGATATGTTTGCAAAGTGTCAGTACCTGGACGAACTGACAGGTGGCAAGGGCGTGATCTTTGCAACCGGAACCCCGGTCAGCAACTCGATGGTGGAACTGTACACCATTATGCGGTATCTCCAGTATGACACGCTGCAGAAAATGGGACTGAGCCACTTCGATGATTGGGCGGCATCCTTTGGTGAAACCGTCACGGCAATCGAGCTTTCCCCGGAAGGAACGGGCTACCGTGCAAAAACGCGCTTTGCCCGGTTCTTTAATCTGCCGGAACTGATTTCTCTGTTCAAGGAATCCGCAGATGTGCAGACAGCGGATATGCTGAATCTGCCTGTGCCGCAAGCGGAGTACATCAACGAAGTGCTGAAACCCAGCGAAACACAGGAAGAAATGGTCAGTTCCTTTGCAGACCGTGCCGAGGCTGTACGCAACGGTAATGTGAATCCCAGATTCGATAATATGCTCAAAATCACCAACGATGGCAGAAAACTGGCACTCGACCAGCGGCTTATGAATGATATGCTGCCGGATGAGCCGGAAAGCAAGGTAAATCGCTGTGTGGACAATGCGTTCAAGGTCTGGGAAGAATCTGCCCCGGATAGGGGAACACAGCTGATTTTCTGCGATTTATCGACACCAAAAGCTGATGGTACATTCAACGTCTACGATGATGTGCGGGAGAAGCTGGTGGCGAAAGGTGTTCCCCGTGAAGAAGTGGCGTTCATTCACGAGTATAACACAGAAACCAAAAAGGCTGATCTGTTTGCAAAGGTGCGCGCCGGACAGGTTCGTATCCTGATGGGGTCTACGCCGAAACTTGGCGCAGGAACCAATATTCAGGATCGGCTGATTGCCCTGCATCATCTGGATTGCCCGTGGAAGCCGTCTGACCTAGAACAGCAGGAAGGACGTATTCTACGGCGGGGAAACCAGAATAAGCAGGTAAAAATCTATCGTTACGTCACTGAAAATACGTTTGATTCGTATATGTGGCAGATTCTGGAAAATAAACAGAAGTTTATAAGCCAGATTATGACATCCAAGTCGCCTGTCCGTGCCTGCGATGATGTGGACGATACCGCGCTGTCCTATGCCGAAATCAAGGCACTGGCGACGGGCAACCCCTACATCAAGGAAAAGATGGATTTGGATATTCAGGTCAGCAAACTGAAACTGCTGAAAGCCAATCACACCAGTCAGATTTATAGCTTGGAATCGGATATTGCACGCCGCTATCCGCGAGAAATCGCTGTGGCACAAGGTCAGATTGAAGCACTGAAAACCGATATGGAAGTGGCAAAACCGCTTCTGGCGCAGGACAAAGACCACTTCGCTATGGAAATCAGCGGTAAGGTGTACAGCGAACGCAAGGAAGCAGGTGCAGCCATTATCGAGGCTTGCAAGGCTTTGAAAGCAGCAGGCACCGAGGGCAGAATCGGCAGCTACGGTGCGTTTGAACTGCATTCCCGGTTTGACAACTTCGATAAGGTGTTCCGTTTGTCCATCAAGGGCGCATGGAACTACTCTATGGAAGTCGGCAAAGACCCGCTGGGTAATATCCTGCGCGTTACCAATGCACTGGCAGGTATCGAAAGAGCATTGCCGCAGGTGGAGCGCAGACTGGAAACCTTGGAACAGCAGTTGGCGCAGGCAAAGGAAGAAGCCAAACGTCCTTTTGCGCAGGAAGCGGAACTGGCCGAAAAATCTGCGCGTCTTGCGGAGCTGAACTCTCTGCTCAACATGGATGAAAAGGGTAGTGAGGATGCGCTGGGTGTGGACGAGGATGCAGCCGAAATCGAGGTTGCAGACAGGCCGCGCCAGCCTGTGAACTACGCAGGCCGCGTTGCAGAGCGCACGGCGGACAATGTGCGGAAACCCTCTGTACTGGCACAGCTTCATGCAAAGCAGGCAGAGCGCAGTGCAGAACCGCAGAAATCCCAGAAGCGGAAAAGTCACAATATGGAACTGTAAATAGGATAACCCCGTTAGATCTCTGCAAGGAATCTAACGGGGCATTTTTGAAAAAGGAGGGCATTTGCTGACATTAACACCGATCAACCTGAAAACGGCAAACGCATTTGTGCAGCAGTATCACCGCCACCATAAACCAACGCGGGGGCATAAGTTCTCCATCGGCGTATCGGATAATGGTGCGCTGGTGGGCGTTGCTATCTGCGGCAGACCTGTGGCGCGGCGGCTGGACGATGGCTATACGCTGGAAGTTAACCGTCTGTGTACAGATGGAACACCGAACGCCTGCAGCATTTTGTATGCGGCGGCATATCGTGCAGCACGGGCCATGGGCTACAACAAAGTTGTTACCTACATTCTGGACACGGAAAATGGCAGCTCCCTGAAAGCTGCCGGGTACATCTGTGAGGGCAGAGCCGGAGGATTGGAATGGAACGGTGCAAAAGCACCGAAACAGGCCGAACAATATCCGCGCCAGATGAAAACACGATGGGTCAAGAAAAAGGAGGGCTTGCATGGCAGTTGACCGCAAACAGCAGATGAAAGAAATCACGGAACGGCTGGAGCAGGGCGTAAAGGACATTTTTACATCGGAAATGTACACGACGTATCTGCGCACGATGGCAAAATTCCACAATTACAGCTTCAACAATACGCTGTTGATCGCTATGCAGCGGCCTGATGCCACACTGGTGGCAGGGTTTAACGCATGGAAGAATAAGTTCAACCGCTACGTCAAAAAAGGAGAAAAGGGCATCCAGATCATTGCTCCGGCTCCCATCAAGGAAGTCGAAGAACGCGAGAAAATCGACAAGGATACGGGTCTGGCTGTGCTGAACGAAAACGGTGAGCCTGAAATGGAACGTGTGGAGTATGTGATTCCGCGTTTCCGCGTAACGATGGTCTTCGATGTTTCACAGACTGATGGTGAACCGATTCCGTCGCTGGAAGTGAACGAACTGACGGCCAGCGTCAAAGACTATGCGCTGCTTACGGCGGCAATCGAGCAGGTATCGCCTGTGCCGATGCGGTTTGATGAAATCGAAGGGGATGCCAAAGGCTATTACAGTGATGCAGACAAAGAAATCTGCATTCAGGTCGGCATGGGCGAGAGCCAGACCATAAAGACGATGATCCACGAGGTTGCTCATGCGATGCTGCATAACAGCGATTTCATGAAGCAGAACGGCGAGGAAAAAGACCGGCTTACAAAGGAAACCGAAGCCGAAAGCATTGCATTTACGGTCTGCTCGGCTCTGGGCATTGCCACATCCGATTATTCATTTCCGTATGTGGCAAGCTGGGCCAGCGGCAAGGAGATGAAGGAACTGAAAGATTCGATGGATACGATTCGATTGACCGCAGCCAACTTTCTGGAAAAGCTGGAAGCGGCAGTCGCGGAAAGGAGCGCAGAGCGCATGACCGCGATGCAGTATGCGGAAAAGTTGATTGCCAATAAGGAGCAGGAAAAAACGATTTTTGATGATGAGCAGCGAAATCTCATCGTAAATTTTGCTTTCAAGCTGGATGATCGGGCAGCAACGGAAGAACTGGTGAACGGTCTGGCGGCTGCACTGGCCGAGGATGACAAAGAAGAAGTCAACCGCCTGATGTACGATGTGCAGGAGAAAATCGAAAATCTCCCGGATGGGATGATTGGTCTTTCGGAAATGCACGACTATGGCTACCGGAAAGATGATGTGCTGCCGCTGACGAAAGAGGGCGCACGGGAATGGCATCGGCTGGGTGAGAGGATCTATCCGTTGTTCCGTGATGGCACGGCAGGTGATTATGTAAGCCAAGAGGAGATCGAGCAGCACGATGGCATTTTCGGCATTAAGGCAGACGCATGGGATGCGATCCTGCTGGAGCAACGGGAAGATTATGCAGAGGACGAGTATGCGCGCCCGGATTTTCCGCTGACAGTGATAAACCGTGAACAGGCTCTGCGGCTGTATGACGAGGGAAAGCAGATTTATCTTGTCCGCATCAGTCCGTGGCCGATTCTTGTCACTGCACGAGAGGAAATCGAGCGCGGAAGTGATACCTTCCAGATTGCAACAGCTGACTTGCAACAGGAGCGAAACATGACAGAACAGGAAAATGTGCTGCTGTATGGCAGCGAAAAGCAGTTCGGTATTTACCAGATCACCGCCCGTGACCCGGAACACGACTACCGCTTTATGGGGCTGGATTTTGTGCGGAAGAAAGGAATGACGGTTACCCGTGCAGATTATGACCTGATTTATGCCGCACCGCTTACGGAAAAGAATACGCTGGATGGCATTTATGAACGGTTCAATATCCAGCGTCCAACAGACTTTACGGGCCATTCGCTGTCGGTCAGTGATGTGGTGGTACTCAATGATGGCAGTACAGTCAAAGCCTACTATGTGGACAGCATTGGATTTTCTGAACTGCCGGAATTTTTCAAGGAAAGGAATATGGATTTGCAGAAAGAAAACCTTTTGAACGAAGAATTGCAGGAAATCGAAATCTTTGATAAGCCCGGTCTTTTCAGCAATGGCCGACTGCAGGATGAAGATGTGCCGGAGGGCTTATATCGCTATGATCTGCGCGGCTCGGACTACGACCCAGGCCAGCCCATTACAGTGGAGAAAACTGTGGTAGTGAACCATGCAGCATCTGTCCTGATGGCCGAAGAACTTGACCTTGGCGCAGAGGGGCGGCTGGAACTGGGTGAGGAAGGGCTGAACTTCACAGGTGCAGAACTGACCGTGCGAGAGTTCATGGAGGAACAGCAACAGAAAAGAAGTGGACTGATCCACGGCGATTCCGACCACATCGCAGTCGAGGGGCATCTCGGAACATGGTATGCCGTTGATGAAACGGAAGTCGGTGGGGAGAAGTTCTTCCTGCTGGAGCATGAGGAACACGGCGATATGGCGGCCTGCGTTGCAGTCAATGAGCAGGGCAAGCTGGTGGCAGAGGATTTGTGGAACGGCTTCGATGAAGATTTTCAGGAGGCAGTGCAGAAATATTTCTCTGAAAAATGGAATATGCCGAAAAAAGAAAATGTGGTATCGGAGATCATTGAAAAGGCTGTGCCTGTGTCGGATAACAGCGTACAAGACTATTCGGATGTTCCTGTCTACTACGAATCGTTCAGCTATGCCAAAGAAAATGACGAGGTGGATTTATACCGTACATCCTATCGGCTGAACAGTGAGTGCAAGCAGGCAATCCATGAAGCGATTGCGGACAACTATGACGGAATGTACCTTGGCGATGGTGCAGTCGATCAGGTGGTGAAGCAGTATGGTATGGAGCGTGTGGGCTACATTCTGGCGAACACTCTGCACCATAAAAGTTACGATGGCCGCTTTTCTCCCGGCATTAAGGAATGGGCAGAGCAGGTCAGCACCCCGGAGCATAATGCAGACCGCATGACATTCCGCGCGGACTGGGTGGTTGACAGCCACCCGGCTATTCTGGATGGCTTTGTAACAATGTTCAGAAAAGAACTGGAAGCGCAGAAAAAACTGGAACAGGAGCAGCCTTTCGTAAAGCAGTTCTATGTGGTCGAAAATTTGCAGGCCGCGCCTTTGAAAATTGAGCGGTTCGGCAATCTGGACGATGCAATGTCACAGTATCAGGCACTCCCCAGCCATTACATGAAAGCCTTGGGAGTGGAGAAAAATCCTGATCCGCTGCCGGGGTCGCTGGATATTTTACAGTGTAAGAACGGCATTGACACCATCGTAGAGGACTATAAAACGGTTCCGGGCTGGGATAACCCGTATATCCAGAATCATGTTGTCCAGCCGTTGCAGGGGGCGTTAGCCGTGCAGGATGTGGAGTTGGCATACGAATTGCCGGATGCCTATTTTCACATCCAGACCTGTGACGATGGCTTCGACTATACCTTATATAATAAGGACTTCACGGAACGGGATGGCGGCATCCTCGAAATGGACGGAGATAAGCCTGTGCAGGAGGCTATGACGGAGCTGCTGGCAGAGTTCGGCTGCGATGCCGCAGAGGGTAAAGTCATGGATGCGGCAGAACTGCGGGAACAGGCTGATACGGTGGCTGAACAGCAGGCAGAAGTTTTGAAAGATAAACTTGCCACGGAAAGACCTGCGCCGGAAGAAACGCTCAGCTTTTATGTCGTGGAGTGTTTGGAGTTCACGTTTGCGGGAGAGTTCCACGATCATCTGACAATGGAAGAAGCCTTGGAAGCCTACGACAAGATTCCGTCCGAACGGATGAATGCTGACAAGTGCATTGGATTCTGCATCGAGGAAGATGGTGGCTTTGTTGGAATGTATGAGCTAGTCGTGAACGATAAAGTGCAGCGTGAGAACATCAATTCCATCAACTACTTCAGGGATGATAAGCTGGTGCAACAGGCAATCTCCGATATGGAAAAACTGATGGCGGCACGACAGCAGAGTAAGGAGCAGGAACGCAGCAGTACGAAAAAGTCTGTTCTGGATGCCCTGCGCAGTCTGAAAGCCAAGAAACAGGAGCAGCCTGCACAGGAACAGGATAAGCCGAAGAAAGCGAAAAAGAAAGGGATGGAGTTATGAGCAATGTACGCTTTGATGAACTGGAATTGATGCTGATGGCGATGTTTGAGCAGCCGACACTCAAAGATACGATTCAGGTGTTGACGGAGGTTCAGCCGCTTGTGGCGGAGGATGCAGAGATGTCTGCGCTTGTCCAGCAGACCATCCCGAAGATGCAGCAGTTGAGCGAGCAGCAGTTTAAGGGGCTGGAACTGGAATGGCATAGGCCAGAGGAGGAGGAAGGAGAAAACGTAAAATGATAAACCAGTATAGAGTTTTCCAAATCAAAGAGGTGCATCATCAGCATTGGGCAAAATCCTATGCACAGCAGGTAGAGGACGGTTTTCTGATTCATCATCAGAATTACCAGAGTGCGTACAAAGGAAAGCCTGCACCCAGCGATACGCCGATGACAGCCCGGAAGCGGCTGGAAGAAAAGCGGCCAAATACATTTATTGGTCGTTCCTTTGGTGTTGGCGATGTGATCGTATGGGATGAAGAAAAGGAACGTAAGTTTTTCTACGTCGATAAAGAGGAACTGGTAGAGTTCGGTGGCTTTATGGATGCTGATGCAGCCGGAAATACTGTCGTCTACATGGTTCCCAATTATCAAATTGATGGAAAGACTGGAACGTGGCTTCCGTATGACAGCGAAGTTGTCGAGGGAGTTTGTTTTTTTATGATGCGTAACGAGCAACGCAAAGATGCCGTATCTCCAATCGTGGTAGATGGCAAAGGCGTATTTGTGACGGATGCTCCGAACGGCTTTGAAAATGTTCGTGCGGTTCTTACAGAATATGTCCATCATGCTGAAAAGAAGCAGCAGGATATGACCGAACAGACCGAGCATGAGAAATGCCTGACGAACGGAACATATGAACGTGCGCGGGAATCCGGCACAGAGCAGAATTACGACATGATAGATGGTTGCGTGAACAACGTGCCGAAAAAGCCACGGCGCATTGGTGGCAGATGGTCGGTGCTGGATCGGCTGCATATCAAGCAGGCAGAGCGAAAACAGAAAGAGCAGACTCAGCAGCAACAGCAGGAGCGAAGTCGTAGAAATTAAAAATCCGTTATGATGTAGAGTGGTGGTTCCCCTAAAAGGAACTGCCACTCTTTTTTATTGAAAGGTCTTGCTATTTGTAAAATGGTTGTACATAATAGAAAAAATAAGGAAATGGGGGAAACCAAGGTGCAGGGCTGCGAAGAAAAAGAAAAAGTTCTTCTGCTATGGGAACGGGCATTAACGCTGTTTTATGAGAACGATACAGAATTATTTGTTACGGGGGCGCAGGAACGAACGATTGCCGGCAAAATCGCAATGCACATGGATAAAATCTATCGAGAAATCTTCCCGATGCCAGAATTGGTGATTGATATTGAATATAATCGCATGGACACTGGCATAAAACCTAAATATCCGGGAAGTGAAGATAAAAAGAAAAGATGGACGGCACCAGATATTGTTTTACATAAAAGAAGAAGTATTCCCAAGAATGAACGCAGACTGAAATCTGTGGAAGAACATCTGAAAATGTTGGAGCAGGAAGAACAGAAATACCAGACCTTGCGCCGCCAGCTTTATGAGGATAT
>ERZ779649.905-NODE-905-length-19120-cov-5.480829_pt1 | contig 19120 bp, 19 predicted proteins | sample MGYA00511882_ERZ779649 | MGnify/ENA primary metagenome ERZ779649 (study PRJEB29588, sample SAMEA2157793) | human gut metagenome | biome: human gut; feature: human-associated habitat; material: faeces | place: Denmark | collected 2008/2010 ... | reverse complement strand
TGATAATAAAATATAACAATTATTAAATCCCTTGGAATACATGAAATCTCAATTCCAGTTTGTCAGAATGAAAAATCAAGTGTAGAAGGACACATGACAGGTGGGATTTGGAATGATTCAGACAAAGAAAAAGATGAATTATGTCCGACCGTTTGAACAGGTATTACAGGAAGAATCTCATCCTGCGAATAAGACAGCATATATTGATATTATCAGGGTACCGGAGAAACTGGCGGAAAATAAATATGAAGGATAACTTCAAGTTTGATGGACTATACTCGGCGTAGATATCAGAATGAGAGCGAGGGAAAATGCATGGATATGTTACAGTTGATGAAGGAGAGGCACAGTGTGCGGCAATATAAGGATAAGCCAATCGAGCAGGAGAAACGTGCGGAGATCGACAGGCTTATCTCTGAGATAAATTCTGAGAGCGGACTGAGTATGCAGGCGGTCTACGATGAGCCGAACTGTTTTGATTCGTTTATGGCGCATTACGGCAAATTCACAAATGTTTCTAATTATATAGCGATAGTTGGCGCGAAGAACGACCAGGAAAAGGCCGGCTACTACGGTGAAAAGCTGGTGCTTGGATGTCAGGAACTTGGACTTAACACATGCTGGGTTGCAATGTCACATGGTAAGACCAGGGCAGTCATAGGCAAAGGACAGAAACTGCTGATAGTGATTGCCCTTGGGTATGGTGAGAATCAGGGTGTTGCACACAAGAGCAAAGATATATCAGAAATTAGCAGTGCAGATGTGGAGACAGACTGGTTCACGAAGGGGATGGAGGCGGTGTGTCTGGCACCGACAGCGGTGAACCAGCAGAAGTTCATGTTTGAGCTGAAAGATGAGATGGTGACAGCGAAAGCTCCGAGAGGAATCTGCACGAAGATAGATCTTGGAATTGCCAAATACCACTTTGAGGCTGGGAGTGGACACAAAATCTTCACAAAATAATTAGCACTCGCCTCTTGACAGTGCTAGCGATCAGGTGTATAACATAGTCAAAGATAAGGAAAGGGATTAGAAAGAAGAGAAAGAATCCCGAAAGTTTATCTTGATAATTATTTTGAAAGTAACAGTAAACAAAAAGTCTAAGTGCCTTGGGGTTTCATAAGAAACCACAATTTCCGACACTTGTTTGAGATTGAAAGGAGAAATGACTTATGTTACCTAGTATTTTTGGAGAAGATTTATTTGATGATTGGATGAATGACTATTTCCCATTTGGAAGGGATTTTGACAAGGAGTTCAGTAAAGCGTTAGCACCTACCGAGCGTGCTCTGTATGGCAAGCATGCAAAGAACATGATGAAGACCGATGTCCGTGAGACAGACGATTCATACGAAGTAGATATGGATCTCCCAGGATTCAAGAAAGATGAAGTAAAGGTTCAGCTTGCTGATGGTTACCTGACAATTGAGGCTGCAAAGGGTCTGGATAAGGACGAAAAGGACAAGAAGAGCGGCAAGTATATCAGGCGTGAGCGTTATGCCGGCAGCATGAGCAGAAGCTTCTATGTCGGTGAGGGAGTTACCCAGGAAGACATTCATGCAAAGTATGAACATGGCGTACTGAAACTGTCGATTCCTAAGAAGGAAGAGCAGAAGAAAGTAGAGAAGAGTAATTATATCGCAATCGAATAATGTAAGAAATGTGTAATTACTTAATAACAGATGACTAATATTCGTAGAGCCCTCCGTGTATCTGCAAGGTGCAGGTATGCGGGGGGCTCTTTTGCTTGTCTGTTCCAGGGACAATCCTCATGACAAAAGAAACGTCCCCATTAAAGTATCAGCCATGAAAATAATATGACAGCCAAAGGCATGGTTATGATACAGAACAAAGTAGTAAATACATTTAAAAGACTGGAGTATGTTGCATCTTTGTTATATACCTGAACCATCTGGGTGATTGTTGAAGCTGATGGCGTGATGGAGGCAAGGTATACTATGAGTAGTAAGGTTCTTCCGTCTGGAATAAATTCGTACACATGACTTACACACATTATAAGCAGCAAAATAGTAGGCCAGATAACGAGCCTGATGGCAGAGAAAAGGTATAGTTTTGCATTCTTCAGGCTGGCCAGAATCGGCGAATCAGCCATCAGCATACCAGTTACTATCATGCTTAGAGGTGCAAGCATATTCCCGATGTCATTTATCGGGGCAATGATGACGGCTGGCAGTTTTATCTTGCAGAAAAATAGCAGGAGACCTGCTATTATGGCTAATACATTTATATTGGATATTATCTTTTTCCATTCCAAGTGTGGCTTTTCGGAGAGCATTGTGCTGCAGTGTGTCCAGAGAAATATCAGTTGTACAGACATAAATGCGCATGAATACAGTACATAGTCGGAACCCAGAATAGCACTTACAAGTGGGATAATCATATTTCCCGAGTTGGAATACATGACAGTTGCACATCAACTGGGGTCCAGTGCAAAAATTTCCTTCCGATATTTATAAAAATCAACAGCAGAACATGTATAATAACTGCAATGACAGCGGAAAATAACAGTCCCTGCAGTTTTTCTTTTGTAAAATCAATCTCAAATGAACCAATTATGGCACAGGGCATCACCAGGTATACCACGATGATAGATAATATCCGGCTGTCAGATGATTTTAAGATATTTTTGTTGACAAGAATAAAACCAAGCAGGATCATAATAAAAAAGTTAATAAGCTTTCCGAGCAAAATTATACTTATCTGCATAGCGATTACCTCTTTTCGTTTCTGTATTATAATACTATTCCTCTAAAAAAACATCCCTGAATGCTGACTTGTCAAAAATGAATGAATGCGATAAAATATGTGCAATTTGTAGAGAACTTGTAAATAGCATCCAAAATAAGGAGAGATGACATACTATGAATTCGCGTAAAAACCATAACAAAAAGCTTATGTTGCCGGTTCTCATTTTTCTGGTTGGCTGTCTGGTTTTGACAGTAGTTTTATATCATTCATATAGATCAAATTATAAACAGGTACGGAATGTCACAGCGCTTAATGCCACAACATATGCAGAACGACTACAGAATGACATGAACCGTGGAGTTGCAATTACAGATACACTTGAAGAGATAGCAATCAGCGAAAATGGGAAAATTGACAATTTTCAAAAAGTTGCTCGGGATCTGATGGCAGATTTTATTCAGAGCATACAGATTGCGCCTGACGGTGTTGTCACAGATATATATCCGGAGGCAGGGAATGAAGCTGGAAAGATAGATTTGATGCATGATGAAAGTCGTGGAGAGATATGCCGCTATGGAAGAGATAAAAATATAGTCACGATGCAGGGTCCTTTTGATTTAAAACAGGGGGGGCAGGGCATTGCGATTAGAAATCCTGTATATCTGGAGGGGGCAGATGGCTCTCCAGTATTTTGGGGATTTACCATAGTAATTATACGTGTTCCGGAGATATTTACAGAATCAATTCAGGCACTCACAAAATTCGGTTATGATTACTCCCTGACAAAGACAGTTTCCCCTTTGTCTGATGATACAGAGATAGTATCATCATCCGGCAATATTATGAAGAATCCGATTACATTTGAGTTTGAATTTTGCGGCAGTCTATTTGATTTTGAGATAATGCCTGCTGATGGCTGGAGTCATGGGTGGAATGTATTTCCGCAGCTGTTTTTGGGAATATGTGTTATTTTGCTCTTAACTGGATTAACGGTGGTCATCCTTGTGATTGAGAGACATCGAGATACATTAAAAAAAATGGCGATAACAGATCCGCTGACCGGACTCTTGAATCGTAAGGGGTTTGACGAACAGCTCAAAAAGGTTATGCAGGGCGATCTTCATATTCATTGCGTGGGTATACAGATGGATATTGATGATTTTAAATTTATAAATGATATGTATGGTCATGTAGTTGGAGATGCCGCACTGAAAAGTCTTGCACAGGACATACAGAGCTATTTCAATGATAATTCTATTATTTGCAGAAATGGCGGTGATGAGTTCTCCGCCATTCTGGTTGACACAACAGAGGAAGAGGCAAGAAAGAAAATAGAACAATTTACTCTTCAGCCACGGCATATAACATATAATGGTGGGGAGCATCCATTTTACATTTCTCTTGGGTATGCAGAATATCCAAAAGATTGTGAAGATGTTTCGGAGCTTATCAGATGCGCGGATATGGCACTTTATGCGGTAAAACTTCATGGAAAGCATAATTGCAGTCCTTATCGAGGAGCTTATAAGATGCAGCACAGAAGCCAGCTTGGGTTTGCACTTCAGGATGTATCAAAGAATCTTCCGGGAGCTTTCCTTATATATATAGCTGATCCTGAAAATGATAATATTTTATTTGCAAATCGTGAACTGATAGAATTTGCTGGCTGCAGGGATTTTGATGATTTTCTGGATTACACAGATCATAGATTCAGAAACCTGGTCCATCCAGACGAACGGGATTCTGTTGAGACCAGCATCTGGAAACAGATTGATGCAAAGACCAGTGGAAATAATGACTATGTAAGGTTCCATTTTGCAAAAAAAGATGGAACATATCTTCCTGTTCTTGATCACGGAAGAATAGTGGAAAACCGTTATTATGGAAATGTATTCTACGTTTTGATCATGGACTGCGCTCTGGTTGAATCTTATTATGATAACAAAACAGATCTGGAAACTGTGCCGGAATAGCGGATTGGCTATTACAGGAATAGGACACAAAATCTTCACAAAAGAATTAGCACTCACCTATTGACAATGCTAACAACTAGGTGTATAACATAGTCAAAGATAAGGAAAGGGATAAGAAAGAAGAGAAAGAATCCCGAAAGTTTATCTTGACAATTATTTTGAAAGTAACAGTAAACAAAAAGTCTAAGTGCCTTGGGGTTTCATAAGAAACCACAATTTCCGACACTTGTTTGAGATTGAAAGGAGAAATGACTTATGTTACCTAGTATTTTTGGAGAAGATTTATTTGATGATTGGATGAATGACTATTTCCCATTTGGAAGGGATTTTGACAAGGAGTTCAGTAAAGCGTTAGCACCTACCGAGCGTGCTCTGTATGGCAAGCATGCAAAGAACATGATGAAGACCGATGTCCGTGAGACAGACGATTCATACGAAGTAGATATGGATCTCCCAGGATTCAAGAAAGATGAAGTAAAGGTTCAGCTTGCTGATGGTTACCTGACAATTGAGGCTGCAAAGGGTCTGGATAAGGACGAAAAGGACAAGAAGAGCGGCAAGTATATCAGGCGTGAGCGTTATGCCGGCAGCATGAGCAGAAGCTTCTATGTCGGTGAGGGAGTTACCCAGGAAGACATTCATGCAAAGTATGAACATGGCGTACTGAAACTGTCGATTCCTAAGAAGGAAGAGCAGAAGAAAGTAGAGAAGAGTAATTATATCGCAATCGAATAATGTAAGAAATGTGTAATTACTTAATAACAGATGACTAATATTCGTAGAGCCCTCCGTGTATCTGCAAGGTGCAGGTATGCGGGGGGCTTTTTTGCGTTTTGCAATTAGATGTAAATGAGCATTGTTCCAGTGAAAGTGGAAAAATATTATGACTATTTTGGCTGGAATATTGTAAATGTTGGTAAACTTTTTCATTGATATTTACACAGAATATCTCTAAAAATGTTGAAATGGCATTTGATTTATTTGATAATAGTGATTGAGGCTGTTGAGGGAGGACAAGCGGTGAAACGTTATTTAATAAAGGGGGATTTATATGTTCGATTTTCAGCAAATGTATAGAGAAAAGCTGCGTACACCGGAGGCTGCGGTGGAGTGTGTCAAGGATGGAGACTGGGTCGATTACACATCGTCCCTTGGAAAACCTGTACTACTTGACAGGGCATTGGCAAAGCGGAGAGATGAGCTGCACGATGTGAAGATCAGGGGTAATCTGATGGCTGGGCCTATAGAGGTTGCAGAGTGCGATGACAATCAGGAGCATTTTGTGTATCACAGCTGGCACTGTTCGCAGTATGAGAGAAAGCTGTGCGATGAGGGCAAATGCTATTATATACCGATGGTGTTCCACAATAATGCGGCTTACTATGAGTATTTCCTCCATGTAAATGTGGTCATGGTGTCGGTGGGACCTATGGACAAGCATGGTTATTTTAACTTCTCGGTGAATACCGGTGTGGCTGCCCCTATTGCCAGGAAGGCGGACATCGTGATAGTTGAGGTGAATGAGCACATGCCTAAGATACGCGGTGGATATGACGAGTGTATTCACATATCGGATGTGGATATGATCGTAGAGGGGGAGCACGAGCCATTTGCAGATGTGAAAACACAGGCACCGCGGGAGGTTGACCGGAAGATAGCGGAGCTGCTTATTCCGTATATTGTGGATGGTTCAACACTACAGCTCGGTATCGGAGGAATGCCAAATGCGGTGGGTGAGATGCTGGCTCAGTCGGATCTCAAGGATCTTGCCATGCACACGGAGCTCTGCTCGGATGCATATCTAGCCCTGTACAAAGCGGGCAAGCTGACAAATAAATACAAGAACATAGATCGTGGAAAAGGCGTATTTGGCTGTGCCATCGGTTCAAATGAGCTGTATGAGTGGCTGGACGACAATCCGGGAATCGCCGCATATCCACTTGAGTATGTGAACAGGCCATATGTCATATCGCAGATAGACAATATGGTATCCATAAACAGCTGCGTGGCTGTGGATCTGTACGGACAGGTTGCGGCGGAGAGCAGTGGTTCACGCCAGATCAGTGGAACCGGCGGACAGCTCGATTTCCTGATCGGTGCATCGGGCTCCCGTGGCGGCAAGGCGTTTATATGTATGAGTTCCACACACACCGACAGGAATGGGGTGAAGCATTCCAGGGTAAAACCGCAGTTCAACGGAGATATCATCACCTCGCCGAGAAGTCAGGTGTACTTTCTGGCGACAGAGTACGGTGTGATAAACCTTGAAGGACGATCCACATGGGAGAGAGCGGAGGCTCTGATATCCATAGCCCATCCTGATTTCCGGGACATGCTGATAAAGGAGGCCCAGGAGAGGAAGATCTGGCGGAGGTCGAATAAGAGATGAGAAGATCATGGCATTATAAAAGTGGGGCTGCGAATGAAAGGAAAATCTAAAAAACAAAAAAGTAGAAATACGAAAAAGCAGAAATATATAAAATTGGCAATTACTCTGAGCATAGTTATTGTCATAATATTGTTCTGCAATTTTCAGAACAAACACCTTGAAACCACACATTATACATATGCGGCAGAGCAGCTTGGCGCAGATCTTGAGGGATATCGCATAGTCCAGATATCGGATCTGCACAATGCAAAGTTTGGCAAGAATAACCAGAAACTGGTGGGCAGGATAAGAGAATGTGAACCTGATATGATCGTCCTGACCGGAGATCTTGTGGACTCAAATCACACAAATGTAGACCGTGCAGTCCAATTTGTGGATGAGATCGTGAAAATATGTCCGGTATACTATGTCACAGGCAATCATGAATATTGGCTTGAGAAATCTGAATATGACGAGCTTATGGATGGGCTTATAGGTGCCGGGGTGGTTATTCTGGATGATCAGGTTGTGGAGATATCCAGGGGGAATGCGAAGTTCAGGCTGGTCGGACTAGACGATAAAAGTCTTGCGGATGGGACACTGGAGGCGTTGCTTAGTGATGAAAAGGAGCTCACGGTCGTTCTTGCACATGAGCCACAATACCTTGTCAGGTATGCCAGCATCGGTGTTGATCTCGTGCTTTCCGGACATGCCCACGGCGGACAGTTCAGACTGCCGTTTGTCGGCGGGATAGTGGCTCCGGATCAGGGATTTCTTCCCAAATATACAGCAGGTGAATATTATATGAATGGCACCGAGATGATAGTCAGCCGAGGCCTTGGCAACAGTGTGATTCCGGTGAGGCTGTTTAACTTCCCGGAGATAGTATGCGTGGAGCTGGTGGGGAAGCATTAGTTATTGTGAGAAAGTTAATGTAGATAAGAAAATGATGTACATAAAAGATCGTGGGAAGATTTTGAGTAGGGATCTTCTCACGACCTTTTAATATATTAGGATTTATTTTTCTCAGCCTTCTAGCTATCGCAGCCTTTCATCCACCTCAACCTTGAAAGGAAGCTTGTTCAGAATGTCATGTTCAAGATCAATTCCCGGGTACACCTCAATGAGCTTAAGTCCCTTTTCAGTGAGCTCAAATACGCATCGTTCTGTGACGTATATAACCCTCTGCCTGTTTGCCAGCGCACGTTTTCCTGAGAAACTGATGCTTCTGACATCGTTTACGAACTTAGGAATGCTTCCCTCGTTTTTGATGGTCACGATGCCGTCATTGTCCTCCACGGCAAGCCCCTTCGTGTCAAATGTGAGACAGAATACAACGGTTGCGGTCTTGGCGGTGATATTTGCAAATCCACCTACACCGGCAAATGCGCCAGGGCCCTTGTGGGCATTTACATTCCCGAACCTGTCAACCTCGATTCCGCCCATGAAACAGATATCAAGACCGCCATTGTTGTAGAGATCAAACTGGTTTGCCATGTCATAGATGGAGTCCGCGCCAATGACAGCGCCGAACACCTTGCCCGATGCAGGAAATCCGCCTACACCTCCGGATTCTACGGTCAGGGTTATCTTGTCCAGAATACCGTTCTCTCTGGCATACTTGGATACAGTCTCCGGAATTCCAACACCTATGTTGACTATATCGTCCGGTTTCAATTCCAGAGCAGCCCTTCTTCCAATGATCTCTGCGCTTGTATTGACGACATTCTTTGTCTTGGTACGACCGGAAAGCATCTCAGCCCAGTCCTGCCACTGTGAATATGGAATCTCAAAACTTCCTGTCAGGGATTCGTATGATGCGTGTCTTGGCTCCGGCGGTATCTCAACGATAGCGTCAACCAGACATCCCGGAATGATGGTATTGTGAGGTCTTGATGGCCTTGCCACAAGTCTGTCAACCTGCACGATGACCTTTCCGCCATTTGCCTTTACGGCCTGACAGATGGACAGCGCATCTCCTGCGGTAAACAGATCCTCAAATGAGATGTTGCCCTTGCGGTCGGCAGCAGTTCCCTTGATGATAGCCACGTTGATAAGCGGCAGCTTGTAGTAGAGGAATTCCTCACCGTCCAGCTCGACGTATTTAACAAGTGAGTCATCCTTTGATATGTTGTTGATTCCCGGTCCCTCAAGTCTAGGATCGACAAATATATCGAGACCGACCTTGGAGAGTGCTCCCGGAAGTCCGCCGGCCTGTGCACGAATTGCGTGTGAGATACAGCCGAGTGGGAGATTGTATGCCTCAAATCTGTCCTCAAGGACAAGCTTCTTGGTGCTGTACATGGCTCCGAAATGTCCACAGATGATCTTGTCAACTGCGCCGTCTCTTATGTATCCCTCTGCCGCCTTGTTCTCATCCCACGCGCCAAAGCCCGCGCTTGATATAGCGGTGAGGTGCTTCGGCGAACCTGTCCTCTGGTATCTTTTATATAATGCCTCGTGAAGCTCGATTGGAATATCTATGCCGAGAAATGAGTTGAGTGCGATCACATCTCCGTCATTTATAAGATCCATTGCCTCGTCGGCTGTCATTATCTGGTACATTTGTCTAACCTCGTATCTATAGAATCCTTTGCTGAATTTTAGTCAGTCACTTGTTATTTTTATCTTTTGAGGATGAGATGTCAAGAAGATTATTAAGGGGAATGGTGATATTGGGGTAGAAAAATTCGACTTATCCTAAAAAGATAAAAAACTTTCTTTTTTCTGACGAAAAATGCGCAAAGGATACAGAAAATCGCAAGTTTGTATCTTTTTGGAGGTTTATAACAAATAAGCGAAAATTTTATGCACAGAAGAGCAAGATTAAGTCAAAAAGATAAAATTAAAAATGCCAGATAAATATGAGCAATGGTTTGGAACTCATATCTAGCTGACATTTTTAGTTTTCTAATCAGGATACTTGATCAGATCGTACATCTTACCATAAGCGCCCATATCGCGCACACCCTCAAGCTCCATGCCGAGATGCATGTATTTATCGCACTTTGACTTGGCATCCGTCTCAAGGATGACTGGAACGTGCAACCTGTTTCCCTCAGAGAAAGCCATGTCAAGAACTTTTCTCATGTATCCCTGTCCCTGGTATTGTTCGCGGACGCAGACCATGCCGACGAATATAAAATCTTTCTTCTCTTTCTTCATTCGATCTTGAAGAGATCTGCCTCCCTTGGACAGAGCTTTTCCCATGCGGATCATCTCTTTAAGGCTCATGTTGTGAAACAGAGCTTTGAGGATAGCCATGCCCGCCTTGAGATTCATTTTTTGTCCTGGCAGGGTGTAGGCGATATACCCCTCGCCGCGTTCGCTAGTCGCGTAGAGCATTTGTCCTTCAAATGCCATACGGACGTAGCCGGCTATGTAATTTGCCACGGCCTCTTTGCTGCTGTAGAACACTCCCATACCTGTTTCCTGCCCGTAGTCATAATGTCCAAATGCATGGCCGATATCCTCGGCTGCCTGCGCATCCCATTTTGTTATCTTCATTGTATTTTCTCCGTTCGATAATTATATTGTCGTTTCTAATTTGATTTATATGGTTAGACATTTCTAACTGCAATTATATTATCATATATAGAGTGAAAATGAAACAATGATCTCATTCAGGATGACATGATAGAAATATATGAAGATATGAAGGATGCCGATGTCATAGTGTTTGTATATGAAATATCACTACTAAAACAATACGTTTGTATTGAATTGGCATAAATTAAGTATTATAATTTATAAAGAAGCGGTGAAGTTGCATATTATTAATACTAGGAGGTGTATGAGAATGGCAAGCACAATACAGGTAAGGGTAGACAATGATCTTAAGTCAAAATCAGATAAATTATTTCATGATCTTGGAACAGATACTACGACAGCTATAAGAATTTTTCTTACCCAGGCAGTTGCAAATAATGGATTTCCATTTGAGATAAAAAGGGTTGTTACAGATCCATATGTGGCAATGACAGAGGAACAGATGATAGACAAACTGGCGAAGTCAAGACAACATGCTGAAAAAGGTGAATGTCGTGATGCTGATGTTGTGATAGATGATATGAGGAAGAAGTATGACTTATGAGGTGGTTTTGACAAAAGATGCAGAGAATGATTTGGATAATTTTATTCAATATCTCTTATTTGAAAAACATAGTAAACAGGCTGCAGCAAATGTTCTTCAGGACTTTGAGAATACGAAAAGAAGTTTGGAAAAAATTGCTTCAAGTTTGAAACTATGTGATAATCTGCGCTTGAGAAAGCTGGGATATAGAAGAATTAATTTTGAAAGACATAGATATTTTATGTTATATCGAATAGAAGGAGAACGTATTATAGTAGATAATATATTTCACGAATTACAGGATTTTGAGGGAAAAATGATATAGAACAATCCGTAGCGCAATTAACATTAAAGAGTGGGAAGCAATACAATACGCTTCCCACATATTTTTCTTATATGAGTAAGTGTATGATAGTGTATTTCTATTTGAGATAAAAGTATTGCTGTTGTGCGGACATATGCTTATAATTAAGGATAGATGGAAACACTACTTATGAAAGGAGATGCTTTATATGGCTACAAAATCTGCAAATTTATATGCAAGGATTGAACCAGATGTCAAAGAAAAAGCAGAAAGTATCTTGGCTACACTGGGTATCCCTGCTTCTAGTGCTATAAATATGTTTTATAAACAGATTATCTTACAGAGAGGACTTCCATTTGAAGTAAAAATACCATATGACAGACCTGTTGACATCAGCACATTATCAGATGCAGAGTTCGATGAAGAATTGGAGAAAGGATATGCTGATATGCAGGCTGGACGGACGAAAAATGCTAAAAAGGTCTCTACTGACATTCGTAAGGATTATGGAATATGATATATGAATTAGAGATATCCGAGCAGGCTGACAATGATCTGAGAGGAATTTTTGAATATATTGCCTTTGAATTACAATCTTCTCAAAACGCAAGCGGACAGCTTGACCGTCTGGAAGAGTAGATATTAAGTCTGGATACGATGCCGGAGCGTTATCGAAGATACGAGAAAGAACCGTGGAAAAGCCGTGGACTTCGTGTATTACTAGTAGATAATTATGTGGTATTTTATATTCCTGATAGCGATAAAAAGGTTGTAACCATTCTTAGAGTAATGTATGCAGGACGTGACACAGACAATCAGTTAAATCTATACACAAAGCAATAGGGTAAAGCAAATGCTACAGCAGCATAAAACTGCTGTGGCATTTTGTGTATATAAAACCATGTAATTTTAACTCAAAAGCGTTATATAAATTCCCGTAAGTATCGCAGTCGTTATAACTCCGTAGATATTTGCGCCCAGGGCGTAGTCGAGAATAAATGCTGAAGGGTCAGCCTTGGATGCCGCCTTCTGGGCGACCTTTGCGGTAGAAGGTACGCATGACACTCCGGCAATACCGACAGTAGGGTTGAAGTTTCCACGTTTGAAGAGGTATACGATGTAGCCTCCGACTATTCCGCCGATACCTGAGAGGAGCAGCGCGAGCATTCCAAGGATCAGGAGCTTGAGCACCTGTTCATTCAGGAACCAGCTTTTGTTTGGATGTGATCTTGCTTTTTCTCTGTTCCCTGACGATGGCTTTGCCTCTTATGCTCTTCGGTATGAGCAGCTTGAGTGATGCTAATAAAACCATAGGTCCGTCCGCACCGCCGATGATGGAGACTGCGGCTGAAGAACCGGCATCGAGGCCCATTGCCTTGGCGATAGGGTATGTAAGTATGGTGCCCGCCTCTGAGTCCGTTGCTGAATGTGAGTGTGTATATCGGCTGCAGAAAATCTATCTGCATATATTTCATCAGGTCATCGATGGATGAAAGCGGGGGATTGATGATCAGATTTCCTGTCTGGTTATTTTCAAGGAACAGGACACCGGCACAGTCAAGAAGCTCTTCGAAGCCTTTGGCATTTTGTCTTCTCCTGGTAAGCTGTTCGCCGGTCCTTACATTGTATACTATATTTGCTTCTATGATCCGATTTGCATCGGGGGTCTTTATGTCCCCGCTTTCAAGGGATGACTCGGCATGGCTGTCAGCTCCTTTTTGCTAATAACACCCACAATATATCCAATTGAGAAAATGGTGTCAATGAACCGCGGGGGAATTGGGGGTATCTGAACCATATCTTTGCCGAGGGGCAGTACGCTTTCCCGGTTAATATGCGAGTACCTAATCTTCACAAAATCTTCACAAAATAATTAGCACTCACCTCTTGACATTGCTAGCATAGAGGACTATAACATAGTCAAAGATAAGAAAAGGATAGCACAACCGGTGGTGCAGATGACCGTTCGGCATATGCACTGCAGATTTCTGTTATATAACATTTTAGGAAAACAGAAAGGAAGTGTTCAAAATGGATAAGAACCCAAAGCATCCATTGAAGAAAAAGAAAGTAGTTCAGAAGGTATATGCGACAGCAAATCATAACGCTGCAGCAGCTGAAGAACCGGCTACACCAAAGTCAAAAAAGCATAAATAGTATATGAGACAAAGGTCCCCTGTATCTGCATCAGGCAGGTATGGGGGACTTTTTTGTCGTGGGAACAGCAATATATAAATTTAATTTCTGAATATGGGGTTACTGATGTATAATATATATAACAAATATTTATGGGATATATTTTCGGACTTGACAGACTGATATATTTTCGAACTAAAATATATTGAGTGTTGATGGGATAATAGATTTGGGACACATGGGGAATATGAAAAATATGGAGAATGCGGAAGGAACGGAAACAACAGATAAGGTCAGAAAAACGGGTAAGCTGGATGAGAAGCTTTTGCCGCCGGACAAGCTTGTACTGCCTAAGGCCTCTACGCCCCAAAATCAGAACAAGCTTAATATGAAGATACTTCTGGTGGAAATTCTCATTGTGGCAGTGATCGCTGTGATTGTGATAGTTATGGCAGTAAATGGTAAGGGCAGGAATCCTGACATGAAAGGGTATTACTATAGAGGGCGCTGGCATCCAATAGGATTCGCCGGCATAGACCTGTATGGTTTCATTATGCTCATACTTATGTGTATTGGCCTCGGAGTGATGCGGGTAATCCCGGGTACTATAGCGGATTTTTCGACAAGACCGGGGAAAGAGAAACGTGGGGAGCTTGAATCTATCAGGAGAAATAATTATGCAAAGCATTTGTGCAGATTGATCGAGATCGATAAGACGGAAATTTTGGATAATATGAGAGATAGATTCAATCCTGTAGTCCAAATCTTTTTTTCGGAGGCGCAGGCTGAATGTCTGAATAGATCGAGGGCCTGCAATCATCTTATGGTCAGACTGGGGCTTGGCAGTGTGGATATATCTGATCATGTGGTGGTTCAGGAGGCTGGCGGAAAGCGGGAGAGAGAGGTACAGCTCACAGACGTTGCAAATGAGGTGAAGATAAAAACGGCAGTTATCCACGACTTGCCGGTGGTGCTGGATCTCAGCCGTACCGGGGTTATAGGAATAGTAAGTGATGGAAATAAAAAGAGTGCATTTGATATAGCGAGAAATATCATAGGCCAGCTTGAGATAAATGAGACAAATGACAGGATTCAGCTAGCATTTGCCTGTGATCCGGGTGATGGTGAATGGGTAGGATATGATGAGCTTTATCTGGCGGACCGTAAGAATGGAGAAATCTCTTTTGCCGCAGGAGAAGCTGATGTGAAGGGCTTGTTAGACATGCTGGCAAATGAGCTTCAGAAAAGAAATGGTACTCTGGATTATTTTGTGAACAGCGAGAATGTAGGCGGATATAGGCATATAGTTTTGTTTGTTGACGATCCCGGACTTCTGGAGGGGCATTTGATAAATCGGTACATTTTGCCGGGGGAAGAAAATCTGGATTTTACAGTTGTCGTTCTCTCTGATGATGAAGAGAAGTTTATTTTGGAGATGGACTGTGAGATAATACAAAATGATGATTTTGCGGGAATATATAAGCCTGGAACGGAAGAGTGGATAGAGATCAAATTTGACAGGGTGACCGAGGCAAGGCTGTGGAGTCTGGATGAGATTGTAAGAAAGAACAGTGGAAGGATGGTGTGAGATGAGCTACGTAGAATTTAAAGATGTTAAGAAGGTATACAAGACAGGAGAGGTGGAGATCAATGCTCTCCGTGATGTGGATTTTGAGATAGAAAAGGGAGAATTTTGCGTTATCGTAGGAGCGTCCGGAGCGGGAAAGACAACAATATTAAATATATTGGGAGGAATGGATTATCTGACCACCGGAAAAGTATATCTGGATGGAGAAGAAGTCTCTGCATATAATAAGCGGCAGCTTACCAGTTACCGGAGATATGATGTGGGATTTGTATTCCAGTTTTATAATCTGGTGCCGAATCTGACGGTGAAGGAAAATATCCAGATCTGCCAGTATCTGACGAAGAATCCTTTGAATATGGAGGAACTGCTGCAGGTACTGGGACTGACGGAACATCAGAACAAGTTCCCTGCACAACTTTCCGGCGGACAACAGCAACGCTGTGCCATCGCCAGAGCCTTGATCAAGAATCCGAGCCTTCTGTTATGCGATGAGCCTACGGGTGCGCTGGATTCCAGGACTTCCCGGGACATCCTGATACTGCTGGAGGATATCAACAGACAGTATGGCACTACGATGCTTATTGTTACGCATAATAATTCCATTAAAAACATGGTACATCAGGTCATTATGATCAAGGACGGACAGATCAGCAAGAACTATCGGAACGAGAAACGTGTTCCTGCGGCAGAACTGGAGGATTTGTAGGATGCAGAGGATATTAAGCAAACGAGTACTTCGGGATATCCGGGAAAACCTGCTTCGGTATCTGGCACTGTTTTTCCTGGTGGCACTGGTCATGTATATGGTGGTGGCTATTGTGGGAGCTGCCGAGACTATTATGCAGGGGACGAAGGAGAGCGGACGTGTCCATCACATAGAGGACGGACAGTTTGGCGTTTTTGTTCCGCTGACGGAAAAAGAGACCGCACAGATCACGGAAAAAGGTGTGACACTGCAGATGGATTTTTCCCTGGATTTTCATCTGGGACAGTCCACGTTTCGTGTCTATCAGGCAAGAGAAACGGTAGATCTGTTCGTTCCAGCAGAAGGGGAGGAAATTCCGGCACAGGGAGAGATCCTGTTGGAACAGCATTATGCGGAAAAACATGAGCTGCAATTAGGAGATATCTTTATCGTTGGGGGAAAAGAGTTCACCGTTGCCGGAATCGGCAGCACGCCGGATTACGATGCTGCTTTTGAGAAAACGTCAGATACCACTGTAGACAGCAATCTGTTTGGCTTCGGATTTGTCACGGCAGAGGATTATGAAGCTCTGAAAGCAGGCGGACAGAATTTCCGGACGGAGGATTATACTTACACCTATCTGCTGAATGATACCATGACGGATCAGGAACTGAAGGAACTGTTACAATCCTTCGAACTGGACCGCAGTAAGGTGACGGATACTTATTTTCTGGAAATGCTGGCAGATGCGGAAGAGACGAAGAACGATATTCAGGATGGTATCCAGGAACTTCTGGATGGCGTGGATGAGCTGGTGGACGGTGTGGATGAACTGGCGGATCATAATACGGAACTGACGGATGCGGCGGATGAGTTGTTTGATGCCATGCTAGAACAGGTGAATGACAGCCTGAAGGATGCCGGAGTGGAAGTGACACTGACTTCAGGAAATTATGAACAACAGCTGAATGCCATGATCGCTAATCCTCATGCCTACACCGCATCCCTGCGGCAGAACCTGCAGGACGCGAAAAAGTCTCTGGAAGATCTGCAGGAGTTCCGGTATGGTGTGAAATCCTACACGGACGGAGTTAATGCAGCTTCTGCCGGCGGCGGAGCACTGGTGGGCGGTATGAGTCAGATCACGGAAAACAGTGCTGCGTTGAATCAGGGAGCTGATGCTATTTTTAATGCCATTTTGGGCATGGTGAATGAACAGCTCCAGGCAGAGTTGGAACCTTATGCGGCATACGGGATCAGCTTTCCGGGACTGACGGCTGGCGGTTACGGAGAGCAGCTGGATCAGCTGGCAACTGTCTTTACACAGATGGGGGCATCCCAGGCAGCGGGGCAGCTGTCTGCAGTGAAAAGTCAGCTGGACACCGTGGCACAGTTTCGGGATGGGGTGAAAGCCTATACCGCCGGTGTCGGAGAAGCAGCCGGAGGATCCCAGGAGCTGTTCCAGGGACTGAGCGTGCTTTATACCGCCAGTGAGCCTCTGGTAGACGGCACAGATGCCGTGGTGGATGCACTGATGGATATGGTGGAGGCACAGCTGGAAGAAAGTGATATTCAGGTAGAACTGACTGCCGACAATTATAAGGAAGAGCTGGACCAGCTGATGGCAGAGGATGCCAGGCTGCGGGATTCCTTGAAGGACGCGAAGGATACTTTGGAGGATCTGGAGGATTTCCGGGAAGGAATCATCGATTATACGGATGCCGTGGATGAGATTGCGGATGGCAGCAGGGAACTGCGGGACGGTGTGCAGGAACTGCAGGATGAAGCCAATGATATGATCGATGAGTATTTTATTTTCGATATCGACAATCTGACACAGTTTTTGGTGGCAGGGGATAATCTCAGAATCGATGCCGCCAGCGGGGATGTGATCATCAATAAATATGCCGGTATGGTATCCGGTATTATCCTGATGGTCATGTTCACTTACGTGATCTCCGTATTTGTGGTACATAATATTGAAAAAGAGAGCAGCGTCATCGGTGCGCTGTACGCTTTGGGTGTGACGCGAGGGCAGCTTTTGTTCCATTATCTGCTCAATCCCATGATGATCTCCTTCTTAGGAGGTGCGGTCGGCTGTGTCCTGGGCTTTTCGAAGTATGGTACCGGCTGGCAGATGCAGGACAGTATCGTGTATTTTTCCCTGCCACCCATGGAAATCGTGACTCCGGCCTATCTGCTGGTCTACAGTCTGGTCATGCCGCCGGTGACGGCCGCATTGGTAAACTGTCTGGTGATCAGCAAGAAGTTGAAGCGCACGGCACTGTCTCTGCTTCGAAATGAACAGACCGCAGGCAGGGCCGGGAAGATACAAGATGTAAATCTGGGAAATATGAAGTTCCTTCACAGATTCCAGGTCCGTCAGCTCCTTCGGGAGATGCGTTCTGCCGTGGCGGTGGTGATCGTATGTTTATCTGCCTGCTGGTACTTTTGATCTCTGCAGACTGCTATGTTCTGTGTAAGAACTTTGGAGACGCCTGCCTGGATGAGACGACCTATGCTTATATGTATACTTACAAATATCCCACGGAGGATGTGCCGGAGGATGGTACTCCGGCTTATGTGGAGAGTCTGAAAAAAGAGGCTTACGGTTATAATCTGGATGTGACGGTACTGGGAATCGATAAGGATAATCCATATTTTCCGGTGGAGACCAGCAATAAGAAAAATGAGATCGTGATCTCCAGCGCCGCAGCACAGAAATTTGGCGTGAAGGTCGGTGACAAACTAGTGCTTTCCGATGAAGTGAACGAGAGAGATTATGCGTTTACTGTCAAAGATATCGTTCATTTTGCCTCCGGTGTTTATGTATTTTTAGACCGGGATGCCATGCAGGAACTGTTCGATCAGGAAGACGACTATTATAATGTAGTATTCGCCGATCATGCACTGGACATCGACAACGGCAGACTGTATTCTACGGTATCCAGAGAAAACGTGGAGGAAAGCTCTCAGATATTTACGGATATGATGGGACCTATGGTCAGCATGCTGGCGGCCATCTCCGCACTGATCTTCATGATCGTCATGTATCTGATGATGAAGGTCATGATCGACCGTTCTGCATTCTCCATTTCCCTGATGAAAGTACTCGGCTACCGAAAGGGAGAGATCCGCAGACTGTATCTGGACGGGAACTTCTATATTATAATGTTGGGAGCATTGTTGGGAGTACCGTTGGCAAAATGGTCCATGGATCTGATCTTCCCGTATTTTATTTCCAATGTGGCCATCGGAATGGATTTACAGTTCCCGCCGCAGTTG
>ERZ779649.895-NODE-895-length-19283-cov-7.894841_pt1 | contig 19283 bp, 17 predicted proteins | sample MGYA00511882_ERZ779649 | MGnify/ENA primary metagenome ERZ779649 (study PRJEB29588, sample SAMEA2157793) | human gut metagenome | biome: human gut; feature: human-associated habitat; material: faeces | place: Denmark | collected 2008/2010 ... | reverse complement strand
GTATATTTTTACGACATTCCACGGTTCAAACGCCTTGGGTCTAGGGCTTCCGCCGTGGCAGCTTTCCCAAGCACTCTCCTCAGAAGCGCTATGACAGCTAGATCGACAGCATGTTCCTGCTGATTAACTGAAATTTCTCCGGACGTGATTTTGAGCCATGGTGTGGGAAATGTAGTCATTTCGTTCGATATGGAACAGTTCTATTCGTTCCGAATCACACCAATTACCATTTATATAAGAAAACCGCGTGAACTGCCAGAGCTATAACTCTACGCTCCGACTGATCCACACGGCTCTAAAATATTTATTTCAGCTTTGCGAGGATCTCATCTGCCGTCATACCAGATGCCAGCAGCTTTTTCAGCACAGCCTCCGCTTCAGCTTTCTTTGCGGATTCCGCTGCTTTGGTTTCAGCATCCTTTTTCTTACTCTCCAGCTTCACCAGTTCTTTGTCCAATTTTTTGAGCGAGGCCTTCTTGGTTTTCAGGTCGGCTTTCAGCGCATCAATGTTCGCAGTGATAGATGCAATTTCAGCTGCAACGGCTTCCTTTGCAGCCTGCTTTTCAGTGATCTGTGCGGGAAAGTCAACGGTTGCTTTTACGGTCTTAGGCTTGTTCTTGCTTCCTTTGGGACGGGGCATATGGGACACCTCCAATGTTTTTTGATGGTTTCAGTATAACACTCGTTTTTTATGTTCGCAAGAGGTGCATTTTGTAGAATAAAAATATAATTTGATTCAAGCAATGTGAAGGGGATGCTCAACTGCACCCGGCAAAAATTAATATTTGTTTATATCTTCCACTTCTGCTTTTGACACACTTTAATAGGTTTGCCGCGTAGATATTTCTGTCAACTACTGCGTTAGAAATTTTCAAGTCGCTTCAGCTTTGCAAGGATCTCATCCGTGCTCACGCCGCTTGCCGACATTTTCTCAATTTTCCTTTCACAGGGATAACGATATTGTCTTATACAACAAATCCACTGACCGAATTTTGAACATTTATTAAACCAATCTGAGGCTGGAGACTCAACTCTTTTATAATTGATATTTCTCTTTTCCTGTTTAGTTCATCGTTTCCCTTTTCCGTCAAAATATGTCCCGATATGCCTGCATCCGGCTCCACTTTTTTATATATCCCGCACTCTCGAGTTCTTCTATGCATGCATTAAACTTTTCTTTGGATATGCCTAATATATGCTCATCAATAAACCGTTCTCTCTGAATTGTTCGCAAGAGTGCCCTGTAATAATACAAACTGCCGTCGATACGTTTGCGCGGAATATAAGGCTTTTCAATATCGGGTAACAGCAGCGTCTCGCCATCTACACACATGCCAGTAATGTATCTTTTATAAGCATAAGACAAAACCGTATTTTTGCTGCAGCTCCACTTCTTTGCTGCCTCATCAATAGTAATCATCTGAAGCCCTCTAGTATCAATTCAAATCTAATAATTTCAACTTATATTCTAGCCACAGAATCTCACTGTGTTGTCTTTTATGCCTTGATTCCCTGATACTCCTGCTGAACCTGCTGATAGCTTTCCAGATTGCCAATGTCATACCGCTTGCCCGGCATCTCCATAGCATGCACATCCGTTACTGTGCACAACCATGCAATAAAGCTGCCCGGAGCATCGGTACCGCACTTCTTCTGTGCAATTGCATCTTTGACCTTTCTGGCATCTGCCCGAGTGTACACATAGAAGGGAGGGCAGCACCAGTGGCTCTTGGGCTGGGCAGGCTTTTCTTCCATGGAAAGGATCTTGTCCTGATCGTCGAGTTCCACCACACCGCACTTTATGAGCTTCTTTTCCTCTGGTTCATAATAGCGCATTATACAGGAGGTTTTCTTCTGTTGGGCATACGCCACAAATTTGGAAAGAGAGAAATCCAGCACATTGTCGCCGGCGATCACCAGCAGGTCATCGTCCAGCCCCAGCTTGTCAATGGCAAATTGCACGTCACACACAGCACCAAGCCGGGTCTCATTGCTGCTGGTTCCATCGTCCACCACCTGAATATTTTGCTTCTTAGTAGCCGCCCAGTCCTCAAAATGATGGGCATACTTGTGATTGCTGATGACCACATAAGTATTCACCAGACCAGCGGTGTCAATGTCATCCACCAGCCAGTCCAATATGGTCTTATCCCCTACCTTCAGCAAGGGTTTGGGAAAGTTTTCGGTCAATGGATACAGGCGGGTTGCGTATCCCGCGGCCAAAATCAAGCACTTCATATTAGTCCTCCGTCTTATGCCCTACGCCGTCCGCACTCTCGCACAGATGGAAACTGTACTTACCACGCATCTCCGGGAATGCAGTGAGATACTTTCGTTCCACTTCTTCCCGGATGTCATCTACCTTATTGGGATCGATCAACGCCATACAGCACCCCTTAAAGCCAGCACCGCTGAAGCGCCCACCGTAAATGCCAGCGGTCTCCCTCATAATCTCGTAGAGTTTGATCTGCTCCGGCGCACCAGATTCCCAGTTGTGGATGCTGCTCCATCCAGATTCAAAAGACAGGCGTCCATACTCTTCTAGATCGCCTCGCCGCCATGCTTCCGCACCGGCTTCCACACGCTTGAACTCGGTATACCAATGTTCACAGCGTTTGGCCCACTGTACCGGCAGCTTATCTTTATAGGTCTGGTAGATTTCATACGAAACATCACGGGCATTGGCCTCATTGAACTTTCCGTACTCCAGACCCGCAAAAGCCTGCAAGGCGTATACACCAGAACGCAGTTCATCCACCCGCATATTATATTTAGAGCCAGCCAGACTGTGCTCCAAACCGCTGAAAAACACCGCAATCTTGTATGGCTTCATATTGGGATTTGTTGGAATCAGCTCATAGTGGTTGTCCTTGCAATCCAAATACAGCAGGTGATCTTTTTTACTCAGAACCTCGCAGCTCTGATCCAGGGTTCCCACATTAACGCCCACGTAATTTTTCTCCGCATCAAACGCAATGCTGATCAGTTCGGACGGCTCCAGTTTAATTCCATTGACTTGGCACAATGCATCCAGAAAGGACAGTATCACCGCAGCGGAGGAAGACAAACCGCCAATGGGCAAAGAGCCCTCAATAACGCCACAGAGTCCGACTGTCAACGGAAACCGATTGCTCAGCGCCCAAGTCGCTCCTCGCAGGTAGTCTGCCCAGTCACCCGTCTTTTCCCCAATTTCACGGATGTGCCACTGCGCACGTTTGGGAAATTGCAGGCTGCACATTTCAACAACGCCATTCATCTTTGGCTTGTATGCAATATGGATTCCTTTATCAATCGCAAGTCCTGTGATCTTTCCTAAGTTGTGATCACTGTGGGCACCAATGGGGCAAATCCGATAGGGGCAAAAGCTGATGCCAACGGGATCTTTTCCATATATTTCGTAGAATCGTTCTTCACAACGCATACGCTCCCTCCCATCACCTTATGCCATATAAAATTCTTTGTACCACTCCGCAAACTTCCGCAATCCATCCCGAAGCGGAGTGTGAGGCTTAAAGCCAAAGTCATGCTCCAACGGCTCGGTGTCTGCAAAGGTGACAGGCACATCACCGGGCTGCATGGGAACCAGTTCCTTATGAGCCTCGAAATCATAATCTGCAGGCAGTACACCAGCACGTACTAACTCCTCAGACAGAATCTGCACAAAATCCAGCAAGTTTTCCGGATTAGAGTTGCCGATGTTGTAAACTGCATAAGGCGGAATGGGCAAGCCATCCTCGCCGTTCTTCTTTTCAGGAGCCTTTGCCATCACGCGGACAACGCCTTCCACGATGTCATCCACATAAGTAAAGTCACGTTTGCAGTTGCCGTAATTGAAGATCTTAATGGTTTCTCCGTTCACCAGCTTATTGGTAAATCCAAAATATGCCATGTCCGGACGACCGGCAGGGCCGTACACCGTGAAGAACCTCAGACCGGTGGAGGGAATGTTGTAGAGTTTGGAGTAAGCGTGTGCCATCAGCTCATTGGACTTCTTGGTGGCAGCATACAGGGATACCGGGTTGTCCACCTTATCGTCGGTGGAGTAGGGCACTTTCTTATTGCTGCCGTAGACGGAGCTGGAAGATGCATACACCAGATGCTTCACGGGATAGTGGCGGCAGGCTTCCAGAATGTTATAGAAGCCAATCATATTACTCTCGATGTAGGCATCCGGGTTGGTGATGGAATAGCGAACACCAGCCTGAGCGCCTAGATTAACCACAATGTCTGGGTGATACTGCTCAAAAATGCTGTTGATGAGAACTTTATCCGCAAGGTTTCCCTTGATAAAGGTATAATTCTCGAACTTCTGAAGCTCTGCAAGCCGAGCTTCCTTGATACGCACATCGTAATATTCGTTCATGTTGTCCAGACCGATGACCTTGGTATCCGGCTCAGTGGTCAGGATACGTTTTGCCAAGTTGGAACCGATGAAACCGGAGGAACCGGTAATGAAAACAACATTACCCTGCATATAAACAACTCCTTTTAAACTTTTGGATTGACCATTGGCAGTGATATAAGCTCTCTTACACACCCATTTATCAAGCCAGTCTTTGATTTTTTTCTTTTAAATTTCTTAACATTGATTTAATCACATGAACCATTGGGCGCAATGCTGCCTTTATCTTATTTTCATAGAAAATATACATTTTTTCATCCATATATTCCACAAACGGAATTCCAGTCTTTTGTTTTGCATATTCTTCAAAATCTACAATTTCCTCAGAATATTCTTCGCATAAAGTTTTCAGCTGATCATAGCAATTTTTCTTATCTGGTCGTTTCCATTCATGCGCGTGAAATACCGCCGTATAACATCCATATTTTCCAATTCGAGGGCACCCACCTGATCGACACGGAATACATATAATTCCTTCGCGAACAAATGGCTTACTACTTTTTCCGTCTGAAACGTATTTAAAACCATTTGCGGATAGTGCCCTTAAAGTATTTTCATCATAGGAATGTGCTGGTGCAAAGAAAATATCTGTTTGGATTCCATGAGAAGTCAGTATTTCTTTTCCTTTTCGAATTTTTTCATATTGTTCCTCATAGCTATGTCCAGCAAATTCCGAACGGAATGTATCATTCACAATTCCACGTACGGCTGTGTCATATACATGAAGATATCCGTGCATTGCAATTGCAAAACCATCAGCCTGTAACGACTTAAGGTAATCCCAAAAATCCCTCTGCGGTGGATCAATTAATAAATCTGGATCTTGACAGTCTGGAATTACACCTATCAGCGGTTTCACGTGATACAGCTTCAAAATTTTCATCGCACGATTCCACTGACTCCAATCCATCGTTGGGCAGATATCATCAAATCGAACTAAAATTTTTCTCATCTTTAAATTTCATCTCTTCATTTTTTTCTTTTGATAGAGCTTTGCCGCAGGTATTGAGGGAAACCACATCAGATAAAACAGACACTTGTTTTTTATTCCCTTTAGTGCACATCCTTTTCGAAATTTCTGTTGTGTCGCATCCTGACGCAAAATATGGTTCATGATACAGTATCTCAGCAACTCTTTTGCATAGCTTCCGCCATCCTGATAAATTTCCCAATCATTAAGAAACTGTGTACTCTCCCATAGTGCATTTTTACAATTTTGAATTGTCTTTTTATGCCCTGCGGAAAGTCCAGACGACAAGTGATCATTACCTTCTTGATGATAAATTCTCAACATATCATTAATGTAATACGCACAATATGTTTGATCCAACTTTCGCCACAGAATATTCTCCGTCATAAAGGTTACGCCCTCTGGTTCCGGGAATAAATTTCTTTTCATAACATTTGCTACAAAGCACGCAACATGTTCTTCACCAGATTCATAACAAATCTTCCGCGCCTTATCCCATGGAAGCTGATTTATATTTTTGGGAAAAGGTTGACCTACTCTCTTTCCAGATTCATCTTTGCATTGTGCAACCACTTCCCGGTACTTTGCCTTATCAATATGTGGAATTTTTTCCATGTATCCCAAAAGACCTTCAACGCTTCTGGGACCAACTCATCATCTGAATCCAGATTTATCAAAAGTTCTCCTCGCGCATTTTTAAAGCCAAGATTTCTTGCTGTATGTACTCCACCATTCTCCTTCTTAATATACAGCACTGGATGTTTTGTGGTCTGCATAAATTGTTCTACCACTTTATCTGTACTATCTGTCGACCCATCATTTACAATGATATACTCCCAGTCTGAAAAAACCTGGTTTTCGATTGACCGGATTGTCCTTAACAGCGTATCTTTTCGATTATATGTCGGGGTCAAAACAGTTATTTTTACATCCCTATTTTCATCCCAATATTTGTTTTTGTACTGTTCCATTTTTGTTTTCCCCAAAAAAATTGCAATTCTATTAATTTGCGCTCACTTACTCATCATTTTTCGCATCTTTTGCTATACTTTTGCACGTAAAGAACAAGCAGCATAAAGATTATAATCCTCGTTGTATCGTCCACCAAATGACATCTTAAATCGATCGATTCCATTTGATTCATCGCATGAAGCAATCCCACCCCAGTCGTATTCCTTTACTATAAATTTGCCTCATACTCTCCTATTTATTTTTTTGTCACCATTGTTAATATAATTTGAACTATCATTTGCTTTGCTTCTGTAAATCGTTTCGTTTTCAGAAACGCAACCCAAAACAGCGTACCTGCAACAACCACTGCAATCAGCCCACACACTACGAGCTGTACGATTCCGTCAAAAGGTAAGCAGGTACAAATTACATATACGATTGCTGATGATGTCAATGCAATTAGCGCATATTGAACCTGATCTAAGTTGTAACATGTTTCATCTTTTCCCATGAAATATGTTTTGAATAGTTTATGTGTCCGAACGGAATAATTGAATATAGCAATTGTAAATATCGTCGCACACAGAATGCCAGTAACGCCAAATAACTTTCCTAATATAATATTCAAGAATAAATTTCCAAATGCCTCTAGAATATAACTCCATTTTAAAGCGTTCCACATTCCTGTTCCATCAATATACTGGTTTCTAATATTGTTCATATTGATTAAATAAAAATACAGGCAAAACAACAGCATATCTCTATCCGAAAGCATCAGTCTTCTTCCGACCCAAATTTGCATAAATGGTTGGTACATTGCTACCATACATGTTGTGCAAATTATGTTCAAGCCAGAAAATAGAAATTGAAATTTTCTAAGGTCATGATAATTTTTTTCTGCAGACTCACAAGAAATACTATTACCGACACTTCCTGCCAATGAGTTTCCTATAACCGAGAGAACACCGTATACGGCAGAATAAATATAATAATAGTTTCCATAAACAGTTGTTTCTACAAGGCCAAAAAAAGAGGAGATGACAATGCTATCAAATGAATTACGAAAGGTGTTGCAGAGCCTGTCAATCATTAACGCCTTTGTCTGCTTTTTCATCTCTTCTGGAACCTTTAGCTTCAGATTTTTCTGACAGACAATATTAGGATAACGCGCCTTCGTACTCTTCTGAATCAGAAAATTCGAAAAAATTGTTCCTACAATTTGAATCACTACATAACTATAGAAATTCTTTGTAATCAGCAGAAATGTAAATTGTATCAGATAACGGAATGTATCTACTACCGTGCGGATATTGTTTGTAATATCACTACGCTGATCTGCTAAAAGGAGAGTTTCTTTATATGCAAATAAATAGTAACTAATCGTTGAATTTACAAGGTACAAGAAATACAAAGCGTACAGATCGATTTCCTGTGGATAATTTCCACTAATCAAATAACGAAGAAATGGCATAATGCAGAGACCGCTGCCAAAGACAACGGTTCCAACAATATTATAAACTTTACGAATCAACGTCAGATAGTAGCAGACCTGATTCCAATTCTGTTCCGCCATTGGTTTATACATACAATAGACAACAGCTGTATTAAACCCAAGTTCGGCTAGATTCAACACCCCCAGAATCGATGTAAAGAGACTGGAAAGACCTGTATATTCCGCACCTAGAACTGCAAGAATCACGGTTCGGTTAATAAAAGGAAGTAAAATTGTGACTCCTCGATAGATCAATCCCGAAAAGATATTTCGTGTTGTATTTTTAGTTCTACTATCAGACATTTCTCATGGCCTCTTCATACATTTTCTCTAGTTCTTTCACATTTTGCCTGATGTCCCATTCTTGCAGATTCTCATATTGAATAGGTTTATCTTCCTTTGTCAACACAAGTAACTCATTCGCCCAAGCCTTTGGCCCTTGATCTAATCCCAGAAAACGTATTTTATTTGAGACTTTTGCCGTTTGAGGCACCCCTTTTGATGCAACACATGGTAAGCCTGCTGCCTGCATTTCAATCACTGCAATGCCGAGACCTTCCGAAATGGATGGGAAGAGCGCTACATCTGAAGCAAGAAGAATTTCTGGCACATCTTTGCGATCGTGCAATATCATTGCTGACTTTTCTAGATGTTTCTTATTCAGCTCTATCCAGGCTTCCTTTTCCGTATCGCCTTTGCCAACCATCAACAAGAATGCTTCGGGCTTTTTTTTCTTGATTTGTTCAAACACGTCAATTAAAAAAATATGATTCTTGATAGGATTAAACCGTCCGATATGAACCACTACAAACGCATTTATCGGCACCCCTAATTCTTTACGCTTTTTGTTCCTATCTATGCATTCTTCATACCGGCTTAAATCAATACCATTATTTAGGACAGCTGTACTCTCCACATTAAATAATGTATCGATTTCCTTCTTCATCTCCTGCGTAAGGGCAATGATTCGTGTTGGATAGGTTCGAATCAGCTTTCTCATCGCACGAACGTCTGCTTTTTCTTCTTTCCATCTGGCAACCGTGTGATGATTTGTGTAAAAAATACGGGTTGTCTTTGGCAGTCGGCAAAAGCTCACATATCTATTTAGTTCCAAATGTACATGCAAAATATCAGGTTTTAATGTCCGTAAAACTTTACGTACTTCAAAATAAAGTTCATAGTGATTTACAACCTTTGCCACAAGTCCCTTTTTATATCCCAATGGCATCCGGTCTCGTAAACAAATCACCTGGATTCCAGACTCTTCCAGCATCTTTTCGTAGGGTGAATTTTCATGATTCAAACAAAGCACTATAGTTTCAAATTTGTTTTTATCTATCAGCAATGCATAGTCTTTCACTAAAGTCTCCGCACCACCCATATTTAAACCATGAATAAAATGGACAACTTTAATCATTAGGTTTCACCTACAATATTATTTGTTGAATCTTTCAGCCACTCGATTCCACCAAAAAGAAAAATATATCCCCCAATTGATATGATAGCATACGGCCTTTGATACAAGGATATAAAAAAGAACATTACGTAGATCAAACACATTTTATCTTGTTTGCTACATTTCAATGCCACAAACAGCCAACTGCCCAATAACCAGCTGGTTCCTATAATTCCAAAGGGAACCATAAAACTGCTTTTATAGCTTGCTACGCCGGAAGCCAATACCGCTCCGCTTCCCATTCCAAACCAATAATAGATGGAATTTGAAAATTCTGCATATTCTGCATCAAATACACTGTTCGTTCGATTGTCCCCTGCCAATCCAGACTTTGTGATGGCAAATCTACCCACAAGCTCATTTATCGCATTATTATGAAAATCTATGTTTGGCAACACGAAAAAAGCCATCAAAATAATACCTATAATAAAAATAATATTGGAAGGCTTTTTGACAAAGATAAACAGCCACGAATCCTAAAATCAGCAGTGCAAAAGCAAATGAAACGGTGAGCGCTCCTGCAGTAAGAAGAAGAAGTTTTTCCCACCATTTAGTTTTGCTAAATGTACAGATAAAAAGTAAAGCGCATGCAGTTCCCAATGCACCAGGTTCATTGAATATTCCACACAACCGATAAGTGTGATCACCATATGTATAAATTGTAATTATACCACATTTATAGTAATATGCTGTTTCCAAACCACTTTGAGCATAAAAAAGAACTCTTTGAAATCCAGCACGATTAAATAGAAAAAAATCAATCCATAAAATAATAGATATGATATTATTAAGCTGGATAATTTGATAGACACATTGAAATATTTGTTTCTTTACTCTTGTTGGTAAAAGAACAAATATTACGGACGTGAGGAAGGTAAGTTCTCCGCCGCCCTGATAGCTACCGTAAGTGTGTACCATTTGCATCAACCAGTATGATAAAGGCAGTGTTACCAATACCAAATCATATTGTTTTACTTTTCGTACACACAATAAAAACAGACATCCAAGCGGCACACATAGTCTTGCAATGCTTAGCGAAAGAAACGCATATATTGGCGAGTAACTGTCTTTATCAAATGCAAAATAAAGACTCCTGCATGTATACATTTTTATATTTTAACTTCAAATACTGCTCATCTGACAGGCCGTCGAAAACACCCAATTTTGTTAGATAGGAAAACCTTATCTTTCGGTCTGTTATTGCTTGGTATAAAGTTTTACTGATTTTCATTGAAGTGTTTTCCTCTCATACTTTCATAAAAGAATATGGCATCTTTTGTATTGCACTATACCAAATAAGCATTGCTCCGCATAAGATAATTCCAAGTATTATCTTCCACTTTTTATTGTTTTTGCAGGTATACAAAACAATAGTATTCGGTAGAAGTGTCACAAGAAAAATGCTAAAGTACTGAACAATTCGTGCCCAGCCTGAAAAGCAAAAGCTGATCGGCTGTATTACAGCTGCAAGCCAAACTGCTTTATATTCTAACGACATTTTCTGTGGTATCTTTCCTTTAAATGCAAAGAACGTCGCGATGATACAAGCCCATAAAACAAACAATAGACTGTACCCTCCTCCAAGATTTCTCATATCAGACGCTTTTGCATAAGTATTAAGAAAAAGCACAATATAGTTTCCGTATAATCCCATTAAAATCGACACTGCTACAGAAATCAAAATAGAGAGCGAATTCAGTGGAATATATACTAAAAACCACACAAGAATAAATATTGCTGCGGTTCGATGGAATAATGTTGCTATCAGCACACACATTGCAAATCTTATAAAGTAATGTTCTCTTATAAATTTGCACGAAAAGCTCAAGATTGCCATTGCACACCATTGGCGCATCACGAACATAGACTGATACCATAGTCCCATTCCAACAAATATTACAAGGCTTAATCCAGGCCATAGAGAGTCTTGGCAAATCCAAGAAAAAAGTGGAGTTAAGATCAATACTGCCATTATCCCAAGAAAAAGACGCTCATTCTTTGTTACTAATGCCAGTGCCCGATTAAGAAGCACATATCCTTGTTCCCACCCACACGTTAGCATCTCTTTCCATGATAAATCTTGTATCTCACGAAATGCAATGCAATAACTATGCGTATCCTCCCCAACTGTACTGCTGCGAAATGCTGTCACTGTAATGAGTAGAATTGCGCCTGTCCAGTATATTACTTTCTTCTCTATATGAGTTGTTCTACACCCCGTTATAAGAGCCTCCACTACCAAAATCAAATATATAATTCTATATACATCCATCTTTATCCCTATGTTACTATTAATTCATTTATATATTTTTTCCACTCGTAATTAATTTTCTCTGGCCGAAATTGTTCTGCACGTTTTCTTTGCATACACGATTGATCATTCTGTTCCAATTTCTTTTCCATTGTCTGTGCTAATTGCTTGGGCTCATTGCAACGAACCAAATCTTCTGCGCATAGATTCCCAAAGAGTTCTCTTGGTCCTCCACAAGGGCAATCCGTAGAGATACACGGCACACCGGCTGCCATTGCCTCCATCAAGGCATTTGGCATGCCCTCATAGTCAGAAGAAAGCACAAACAAATCTGCCGTTTGGAGCACTTTTGCCACATCATTGGTGGCTCCCATCAGAAAAACCTTTTCATTAAGATTCAGTGACTCGATCTGATTCTGGAGCTTTTCCCGAAGTGCTCCTTCTCCATAAATTTTTAATGTTGCATAAGGATGGATTTTTTGCACCTCTGCAAATGCGTCTATCAGCAATCTGTGATTTTTCTGCTCTGTCAGGCGACCGCAGGTAACGATCTCACCTCGCACTGGTGTGCGCTCCACTTGGTAAAACTCTTCCTTAACGGCGTTATAGATGATTCGTGATTTTTTCTGTAAGCGCTCCGGAAACCACTTTTGTGCATCGCTTGTCTGGAACACACAGCCATCAGCCATCGGAAGCAACACTTTGCCTACAAACCGCCCTATTTTTCCTGCATATTCCTTGTTAGGATCATTCCGAACAGAAACCAGTGTTTTTACAGGCAATCCTCTTGTCGCCAATATTGCACGAAAATTCGGTTCTTCCATGAAAGATATCAGAATATCCGGCTTTTCTTCCTTGCAAATCTTCCTAAGTTTGAAAATCCGACTCAAATTACGTATAATTCTTGAGCATTGGCTATCCTTATCTTCTAACGATAATCTTCGAACATTTCTCGTCAATATATATTCGCGTTCTACTTCGTAAGATGTAATCATAGTCACATCATAATTATCCTCTGCAAGCATATTTGCGAGATTTGTTATTACTCTTTCTGCGCCACCACCACCTAATACATTAATATAAAAATATACCCTTGGCAGATTTTCAAATTGCTTATTCACAGTTATCCTATCCTTTACATGTGCATCAAGTAATATCCTTCCAACCATTTTGCTGCCTGCTTAATGTCAAATCCTTTTTTAACAATCTCATCCAAATGACTTCTTCGTTCTATAGTTCTTGTTCTAAGAATTTCTTTTACCCAGACATCCAAATTATCCGAGAGCTTAACACTTGACACAAGTCCACTCGTCACAGCACATTCAAAAGGAACTTTATCAGATATGATACATGGAAGACCTGCAGCCTGGGCTTCAACCATTGTAACCGGAAACCCTTCATACAGCGACGGCATAACAAAAACATCCATAGCCTGCATCAGTTCATTGACATCTGAGCGTACTCCTGTAAAAACAACATCCTCTTTTATCCCAAGCTGTTCTACTTGCCGTTCAATTTCCCCCTTTCCATTACCGTCGCCAACCAGCATCAGCTTTGCTTCAGGAATACTCCTTTTCAACTCACAAAAAATTTTCACTAGAAATCCGTGATTTTTGGCAGGATCAAAGCGTCCAACATGCCCTATCACAAACGTATCTTTTAATTGAAATTCTTCCCGAATCTTTTTTCTAATTCCTATATCCGGTGCATATCGGCTCGTATCGACAGCGTTCCTTATTACTGTAATGCTTTTTCCTGGAAATGCCCAATTTCCTGCAGCTTCACCACATGCAAAATAATCCGTTGCATAGTAAGGAAGCAATTCTTTAGAAAGCATTTTAATTGGGTATTTAAAGTCCTTATCCTGACTCGTACTATGCACATGCGCGATACGACACGGTACATCTGCTTTTTTTGCTGCTCGGAGAGGAAATGTGCTCGTGCAATCCAGATTTGAATGTACAATCCTATATTCGTGTTCTCTAAAGAACTGATTCAATGCTTTATAGTAATTTGGATTCAACGGGTTCAACGGAGGAACACGATATATTTTTCCGCCCAGCATCTCAATTTCATCATCATATCGTCCGCGTTCTTTTCTATGAACCAAATAATCAAATTGAACCTTACTGCGGTCAATATTTCGATAATAATTCATCAACATCGTTTCCAAACCGCCACGGTCCATCTTGGTCACAACTTGCAATACCCTCAGCATTATTTGTCCCCCAGTTGTTCTCTATAAATTTCTGTCATACATCGACTGACGTTTTCAATCTCATACCTTTTCAACATTTCCCGGTTCTGTGCACACTCTTGCTCGGTCTGCACACCATTCGCCGCATCTTTCAGCATCTGGCAGAGCGCACTTTCATCCGCTGGTTCAAACAGATATCGACTATTCTCCAACAAATCCACATTTCCACGGATACGACTAGCGATACAGGGCAATCCCGCCGCCATTGCTTCCATTAACGAAACAGACAGTCCTTCTCGGAACGAAGGGAACACAAAGCAATCGCAGGCTCTTAGGATTTCGCTCACGTCGGTCCGGAAGCCCAACAGCTTCACCTTCTCAGAAATTCCCAATTTTTGTGCTAATTCAAAGTGCTGCTGCTTCAATTTTCCTTCGCCGCAAATCAAGTAATAGCCATTGGGGATATCTGTCCTTGCCAAAGCACGAATCACAGTAGAATGGTTTTTGTTTTCATTCAGTTCCCCTACGGATATAAACACAAACGCATCCTGCGGAATCCCCAGTTCCGCACGCTTTGTTGCCCGGTCAACCTGCACAGAAGAAATCTTCTTCACATCCACACCAATGCCGGGCACATAGTATGCTTTCCCACGCAGAGGAAACTTTTGCGCTGCTGCAAAATCTTCTCGATTGATGGTGATCTGTGCATCCGTATAGCGGGCCAAGAAAGTTTCTGCTGTCTGATAGATGAGTTTGTTCTTTAGCGGGCAGCCCTTGTAAAAATGGAAGCCGTGGGCGGTATAAAGAATCGGCTTTGTTCCGGTCGCATTGGCTGCAAGTCTTGCCAGAGCACCCGCCATCGGTGTGTGACAGTGCACCCCTGAAAATTTTTCTTTTACCATTAAATTTTTCAACTGACGATACGCCTTAATATTTGCCGGAATATTATAAGGCGAGCGCACAAAGTCAATTTGATGCAAGATCACTCCGTTTTCTTGAATTATCTTTATCGCACCGGAGAACATATCCTCCTGCTGATAGTTTGTTGCATAGTGAACTTCAAATCCCATCGACTGCAGCAATCTCACATCATTTAGTTCAAACTGCACTAAAAATCGGCTGTAATGAGCCACAATCAGAAATTTCTTCATTTCTTGCTCTCCTCACACTTTTCCTGCCCCATCGCCGTGGTCGCACCTTCTGCCACACCCTCGGTACTCTCAGGCATGAACAAAATCTTTACCGTCGCCAGCATGATTTTCAGATCCTCGATCAGGCTGGGATGCGCAATGTACATCAAATCCATCTGCAGCTTATCGTAGGGGGTGGTGTTGTATTTGCCGTACACCTGCGCATAACCGGTTAGACCAGCTTTTGCCTGCAGGCGCAGCGCAAACTCCGGCATCTCTTCGCAATACTGGGCAGCGATCTCAGGGCGTTCCGGGCGTGGGCCTACAATGGACAGGTCTCCCTTCAAAATATTAAGAAGCTGGGGCAGCTCGTCCAGACGGCAGGCACGGATGATGTGTCCCACCTTTGTGATGCGGTCATCCTTATCACCGGTGGAAAGGCGTGCTACACCATCCTTTTCGGCATCCACACGCATGGAGCGGAATTTCAAAATCTCGAACTGCTTACCGTCTTTGGTCAGGCGAACCTGCTTGTAAAAAGCAGGACCACCATCGGATTTGACTGCAATAGCCGTAATCAGAAACACCGGACTCAGGATAACCAGTGCCACCAGCGAGATCACAATATCCATGGCACGCTTGACAAACAAGAACTCCGGGCTTGCCATGTAGCGGCCCACACGCAGCATGGGCAGATGGAACATATGCATCGGTTGGGCACCGCTCATGATTACATCGCCCACACGAGGGATCACGAACACATTGATACCCTGTCCCACACAATATTTCAGGATGATATTGCGCTCATGGCTGTGGACACCGCTGATGAACACGCTCTGCATTCCATCCAGCAGGCTCAGGTCGTTCAGGCATTCCTCAACGTTCAAGGTCATCTTGACATCGTATTTTTTCGAGAGGCCATATTCATTGATGAGCTTTTCCAGTCCATGCCGGACATCGTAGACCACTGCGGTGGGCTGAGGCGGAAAAGTCCGGAAATACCAGGTATGGGCGCATCTTGCCCACAGGGTTGCCATCATGATCTGTCCGACAATCGCCGCAATACCCGGCAGAAGATTGCAGAGCCGCCGGGCCATCAGGCAGATGACAATGTACAGAATGCCATCGGTTGCCATGGCTGCCAGTACCTGTCCGTAGATCAACTCTGAAATGCGCTGCAAAGACATCCAGAACGCATCGTAGACTTTACCCAACAGAAAGAACAACACCGCAAACAGACCGATCATGGTCCAGTTGCCCCTCCAGCCAAACTTTGCATAGACCTGATACGAATAGTACAGTTCCCAACAAAGTGCAAACGGAATTGTGATCATTACCAAATCGATGATTTTTACGATCTTCAACATCACATCATGCTGAAATTTTGACATAATACCCCAATAACTCCTTTAGCTTTTTCTTTTGTTCTTCGCTCAACTTGTCCGGCTCGCCTTGCAGCAACCGCTTCTGGTTGTATATCCACCGGCCAAGCCAGATGCCATCCGCAGTCTTGTATTTTGCCGGAATCTCCAGATTTCCATGGCATCTTTTATATTCCTGCGCCAGCTCGTACCGGTGCTGCCACGGGTCAGGTTTCTCCCACTGCATTCCAATGGCATCCAACAATGCAACGCGCTGTGGAGACAAAATCGCATTGCTTTTCTCCGGATTCCGATACGCATACTGCTGTCGCCGCACCCACTTTCCAAGAGCATAGCCCTCCGGTGAAACATAGGCCACCGGGACATCAAGGTCTCCATTTGCCTCAAAGTACCGTTTCGCTGCCTGATAAACCTCATTCCACTGTCGGTCATAGCGACTGCCCCACTGCATTCCTATGGTTTCTAGTCGTTTGATCTGATCCGCAGACAATTTTTTCTGCTCATAGGCTAGTTCTTGATTTTGAATCCAGCGACCAAGCGTTTTTCCATCTGCTGTTTTATAATCTCGTGGAACATCCAGATTTCCATGCTCCTGCGCATAGACTGCCGCAAGTGCATATTCCTGTTCCCATTTGGCATCAAATACGCTCCATATCATTCCCATCTGATCCAGTTGTCGAATGCGCTCTTCCGTCAGCTTTCCATCGTTTCGGCGTTTCCGCGCATTGTTGATCCACTTTCCCAGAGGATAGTCATCTTTCGTTTTGTATTTCGCCGGGACCTGCAAATTCCCAAACTGTTCCCGAAATTTTCTCGCTTCTTCCAGACCACGTTCCCATGCGGCATCGTTGCGGTTGCCCCACTCCATCCCGATGCTGTCCAGCCGTGCGATTTGCTGTTCGGTCAAGTTCCCCGGAATCTGTCCCGCACGAACACGGCGCTGGGTCGTCAGCCATTCGCCAAGGCTCAATCCCGCCGGTGTGGTATAACGCTTTGGAATATTCAGGCTGCCATGCTCCGCATAGTAAATGCTTGCTTCCGAAAAATAATGATCCCAACTGGAAGAAAGGCTTGCCTGCAACTGCTCAAACAGTACCCGGCAGTCATGTACCTGCTCAACGACCTCGAACCGCTCAGTGACGATCTTATCGCCCTCGCCGTTGGCATAGAGCCGATGGACTGCCTCCTGCATCTCGCTTTGCAGACCGGAAATGCTGGTCAAACCTTCGAAGTTATTAACAACATCTAGGATAAGTGGTATCGTATTATCCCCAGCGGTCAAAGCTCGGCCGATCTGTTGCTTGTAAACGATGGGCGAAATCGTAGGGCGGAACAGGATGACCCCAGAAATCCCCTCCACATGTACGCCCTCGTTGAGCATATCGATGCAGAACAGCAACTTCAGCCGGTCACTGGTGTCCATTTTGAAGTCCGCAAACGCCTTATCCGTATTCGGGGCATCCAGATACTTTTGGTTTGCATCCTGAATACCCGGTGTTCGCAGGTTGTCCACCCGAGCCTGATACTTTGCAAGCGTTTTCTGATACTGGTAAACGGTGGTCACATAGTTCGGAGTAGGCAAAATACCCCTGACGACTGCTTCACCAAGGGTCATGTCGCTCGCGACACAGCTATCAAAAAGCTCTTCAGCCATGTCACGGTTATTATCCAGATATCGGACATTTGTTGCTGTCAGCCCCAGAAGCTTTGCGTCCGGGCATAACCTTAATAAAGCCACCGTGCTTTCGCCCCAGCATTCCGCACCGGCACGGTGGAATTCATCGAGTACAATATAGGCAGGTTTCTGTGCCGCTATTTCGTCCAGCTGTGCCTGCGCACAGCACATCAGTTTGGCGTAGGTATAAAAGTGAACGTTTGCCAACGGAAAATCCGGGTCGTTCCTTTTCAGGCTTTCCAGCTGGGTCTTGAAGATATATTCACTGGGAGAAAGCCAGATCACGACCTTCTCCGGGTTGTCCTCGATCAGCTTGAACGCAATGTAGCTCTTTCCAGTGCCGGTCGGGTGGACAATGGCGGCCTTGCCATACTGCTCCATCATCCAGACTGCCGCATGATATGCTTTCTCGTTGTGTTCAAACAGACGCAGTGCCACCTTGTTCACCCCTTTCCGCAATTCAGGGGTATCCTTCACAGTGAAAATGGAGGACTGTGAGTAAAATCCGGCGTTATTCAATTAGATTTGACGCTTTTCCACCCCTCATTGACACCTGATGTGAAAATATCCGGTTCATCTCCCGGCGCTTTCGGGTCAGGTCAGAGTGTACATAGCGCTGCAAGGTGATGTTGGCGCTGGCATGTCCCAACAGCTCGCTAAGGGTCTTTACATCGCACCCCGCCTGCAGACAGGTCGTTGCAAAGGTGTGGCGCAGCGCGTGCGGGCGTACTTGTCGGACGGTCGCCTGCTTCAGATACGCCTTAATGCTTTTCCGATAGCAGCGGGGTTCGGTGGGCTTGGATTCGCTGCCGGACAGGAACCATGTAGCATTGCTGGCGCTTCCGCGCAGCTTTTTCAGCAAAATAAGCAGCTGCTTTGGAAGTGGAATTTCTCGGCGGGAGGTGCGGGTTTTGGGTGTCTGGATGACCACCTTTGTATGGCCGTTTCCACAGGAAATTCTGCAGACCGTCCGATTGATGTTCAGCGTGCCGAGTTTCAGGTCAAAATCGCTCCATTGCAGGCCGCAGATCTCACCAATTCGAAGTCCCAATTCCAGCCCCAGTAGTAAGCCGATTTTGCGAGGCGTAGGGTTCGCCTGTACATATTGATGAAGTCGCTGCTGTTCCGCCGGGGAGAGAGGCGCAGAAATTTTGTCGATGGCTTTTGGCAGCGCAACTTCCAGCTCCATTGGACGAATCAGACGTAAATGAGCGGCATATTTGCAGATACGTCGCAGCATCGAGAGGCATTCCCGGGCAGAGGAATTTCCCAGTGGCTTGTGTGTGGCATCTACGGGCGCAATAATCTGCTGCATGGCTTGTTCGAGGAAGCTCTCGTCAAGGGATGCGACTGACACTTTACTCAAAACCGGAAGAA
>ERZ779649.893-NODE-893-length-19334-cov-7.731573_pt1 | contig 19334 bp, 13 predicted proteins | sample MGYA00511882_ERZ779649 | MGnify/ENA primary metagenome ERZ779649 (study PRJEB29588, sample SAMEA2157793) | human gut metagenome | biome: human gut; feature: human-associated habitat; material: faeces | place: Denmark | collected 2008/2010 ... | reverse complement strand
CCGACACGTGGACTTTCTAAACTACCTATGCGGCAGTTAACAAGCTCAATACTAAAGAAAAAGAGACGTCTATTTTCTAAACTACCTATGCGGCAGTTAACATCCCCGCCGCAATTGATCACTAAAAGTTTGCGTTTCTAAACTACCTATGCGGCAGTTAACTATATGTATATCGGCATAATCCATACCCATTATTTCTAAACTACCTATGCGGCAGTTAACCGGAAGTATTACTAACGACGAATTAAGTGATGGTTTCTAAACTACCTATGCGGCAGTTAACTGGTTAAATATCTCGGAGTAGTCCAAATCAATTTTCTAAACTACCTATGCGGCAGTTAACTACCGATAGGGGTATAAGCACAATACATGTAGTTTCTAAACTACCTATGCGGCAGTTAACGGTAAATAGGCGATTAATTAAGGTGTGAAGGATTTCTAAACTACCTATGCGGCAGTTAACTATACACTTTCGGCAATATTGCAATTGTTACATTTCTAAACTACCTATGCGGCAGTTAACAAGCCGGGCGAGGCAGAAGGTTTGGCGATTTGTTTCTAAACTACCTATGCGGCAGTTAACATGACGTTAGGGGATAGGATACGATTGCGCAGTTTCTAAACTACCTATGCGGCAGTTAACTACTCCTTTCCGTCTATAATTTGAGGCGGAGATTTCTAAACTACCTATGCGGCAGTTAACTTTTGGGGCTTTTATGCCCCGTTTTTTTAGAATTTCTAAACTACCTATGCGGCAGTTAACGGAGGTAAAAGAAAATGACAAAGTTTTACGACTTTCTAAACTACCTATGCGGCAGTTAACGAACGTGAAATTATCAGAAATCTTAGACGCATTTTCTAAACTACCTATGCGGCAGTTAACCCGTTCTGATCTACCGCTTGCTGTTCCTGAATTTTCTAAACTACCTATGCGGCAGTTAACAAAATTACCTGTTTTTTCCGATGTTGTTACGTTTTCTAAACTACCTATGCGGCAGTTAACTAATAAGCATTAACCATATCTTCTGTCATGTTTTTCTAAACTACCTATGCGGCAGTTAACTCACCCTTGCGGCACGCTGCAGCGCTTCTGACTTTCTAAACTACCTATGCGGCAGTTAACATTCTTATGTGTGCTCCGTCCCGATCAGGCAATTTCTAAACTACCTATGCGGCAGTTAACAACCCAAGTTTTTTCAACGGAATCGTTAATATGTTTCTAAACTACCTATGCGGCAGTTAACGCCGGGGCGCAATATCCCCAGCTTTAGCTGTATTTCTAAACTACCTATGCGGCAGTTAACATATCGGCGATGTCGGGCATACACTTATTGTCTTTCTAAACTACCTATGCGGCAGTTAACGCCGTTAGGTAAGATAAAAATAGTAAGCAGCATTTCTAAACTACCTATGCGGCAGTTAACGCAACATAGCTCCTATGGGTGCCTATTGGGAATTTCTAAACTACCTATGCGGCAGTTAACGCCGACGTACTTACTTGCATCAACTTGTAGCATTTCTAAACTACCTATGCGGCAGTTAACTACTTGATGGATCCGAAACCCTGACATCAAGATTTCTAAACTACCTATGCGGCAGTTAACAATTTGAGCGTAAACTCTTGAATCGTGGACGGGTTTCTAAACTACCTATGCGGCAGTTAACAATTTCTTGACGAATGTGAATTGATTACCAAATTTCTAAACTACCTATGCGGCAGTTAACAAATTCCGCCAGGATTTGAAAAAGACGAACGATTTCTAAACTACCTATGCGGCAGTTAACATAAAAAAGAACATGCTAAAAAAATTTAAAAAATTTCTAAACTACCTATGCGGCAGTTAACGGAGCTATGTTGCAGAAATTAGTAGAGTTGACTTTCTAAACTACCTATGCGGCAGTTAACAATCCGATAATCAGAAATTTCTTTTGTTTTTTTTTCTAAACTACCTATGCGGCAGTTAACACTGCTGCCTGATGAAACCTCAAGTTTTTTATTTTCTAAACTACCTATGCGGCAGTTAACGCTGAACCCCTGCAGAATTCAATAATCCACGCTTTCTAAACTACCTATGCGGCAGTTAACGTCGAAATGCTACCTGAAATACAGAGACTTCATTTCTAAACTACCTATGCGGCAGTTAACAACTGTAAAAGCCATTGATACTGCCCTTAGTGTTTCTAAACTACCTATGCGGCAGTTAACACCACATCACCGTCCATCATGCGGGGTTCCATTTTCTAAACTACCTATGCGGCAGTTAACTCGAATCTATGAACATTGGACCGGCTGTGACGTTTCTAAACTACCTATGCGGCAGTTAACGATGCTGGAGTGGAAAAAGAAGCCGACAGCACGTGCGCTTATACATCTTTTTCCCACGTTGACCCAAATTTATTCCTGCCTTGAAATATATTGATTTAATCGCATTTTTCAAACGCCATAAAAATTTGGGTTAAAATTCCGGAACGGTTCTGTTATTACTTAAACCATAGGTTCCGCATTCTGTCAAGGCAGATTCTTTTTCTACCTGCTTTTTTATAAAAAGGCTAAATGTTCCTCCGCGGGAAAGGCTTTTCATCTGTATGTACGGCAATCTGGCAGATTTTCTCTTTCCTTGCAGAAGCCGGGCAGCCTCTTCAATCGTTACTCCCGGATGTCTTTTTGCATAGCGTTTCGCTTTTACCTGGATTGAGCCCTCAGGCTGGTACCTGCTATATATGGCATAAGTTTTTCTTTCCTGTACTTTTCTTTCCGGCACTTTCCTTATGCTTGTACAGTGCACATAATCAAGGAGGTGTCCCAGTACTTTGGACAGGTTGAGTCTTTCCAATTCTTGTGCTTCCGCAAAGACACGGATTTTTTCTCCCAGACCTGTTTCCCTATATTCGGGAAATGAAACGGCATAAGGGTTATGTCCGCTTTTATTCTTTTCATCTGCAAAAGCAATATGGAGCTGGGTAAACACTTTGGTCCAAAGGAAGGCAAGCGATACTTCCGCACATGGGAGCAAGGTGATTTCCTGATAGTATTCCATGGCTTATTCCTTTTCGCTCTGACCAAAAACACCGCCGCGGACGAGAACAGCCATGACATAGTTTTTGTCATTTTCATCGTCCGGTTCACTGCCGGTTGACCACTGATCAAACAGGGTATAAAAATCTTTTTTCTCTTTTGGTGTGCGGTAGGCTTTCCCCAGAGTAGTAACCGCGCCATAGGGTTCAATGGCAATCGGTATCCGTCTGCCCTCTTCCTGAGGATACCAAGTGTCGACGGTTCTGATGGCATTGCTGAGTTTCTGCGAGTGCATGGCTGCCGTACCGTCCACATGGTAAAGAACCTTGCTCTTCTTGCCTTTTCCTTTATCAAGAATCAGTTCTTCGCTGGGATAAATTTCCTGTCCTTTTCCCATAAGTGCGAAGGCTTCCACTTCGATCAGAAGGGATGACCTCTTTCCACAGAGAGTTTCGGCAATAAAAGATGCCAATTCTTCCACTTTTTCACGATTCTTATCAAAATCCTTCAAGCTGAAATCATAAATATTAAATATCCATTTTTTATTTTCTTCTTTTATGGATACAATGACCTCCGCTTTTTCCGCCCCTACACGATTTCTCCAAAGGAAGCGTCCATTGGCTATATTCATCGCATAACGGGCTGACAGCTCTTTAAATCCGTTCTGCTCAATAAATTTCTTTCCTATTTCTTCTATCTTTTTATGATGAGTTTCGTTATTGCATGCAGAAGGATGCTCTACACCGGAAAGGACTTTGATTGTAAAGGATAATTTCAATGTGTCATCGTTTAAAGAAATAGAAGCACTGTCTACGGTCTGCAGATTTGCTTTTTCCACTTCCGCATTCAATTTCATGGGATCATTTTTTACACTATCCTTCAATCGGTTGGAAATGGTTCCTCTTACAGATTTTTCTACCAGCATAACGGGACGGGCTGTTTCATTTCTTTTTTCCCAGGTTGTTCCATACATATAGCCATCCGATAAAACAAGTTTCTTTTCAAAAGAAAGTACAGATGCCAGATTTGATTCTTTTTTCGCCATTTTCATTTCCTCCTGGTCATTCCTTATTTTTACAAAGATATAATTGATTGGTTTCTTCATAGGCATAGTGCCACATCATTTCATCTATGTCACGGAACCGATGAGCCATCTTAAATTCACCAAGGGTGACTATGCTTTCTGCAAATCGATGGGGCGTATCCGGATCCCGCTGATTTTTTACTTTCCCCAGCGGAGACAATCCTTTAAATCCTACAGCAAGCGGCGCAATCCATCCGGCCGCCGCCTTTTCGTATTTCCAGCCTGTTACCTTACCGGATTCATCTTTTTCTGCCATCTGATGTACTTTCAGATAGTGAAGCAGCCTGTCCAGACTGTCTTTTCCTTCCAGCTCTTTCGCTTCCATGAGATCCCTGCGTTCAATAGGTATATAACCGGGCATAAGGGTGGAAATCACTTTCCTAACTGATATAGGATTGTCTTCATCTATACGCATGACTTGGATTTTTCTAATATCCAGTATGTCTCCCCCCGCCATTTTCATCCGGGGCAATATTTCCTTTACTGCCTGTTCCAATAATTCCATGTTATTCCCATCTACCTTTTGGGCCTCTATCAGAAGGGATACGGAAAGATGGATTCTCGCATCTTCAATAAATGACGGTCTTTCCCCTTTTTCATTAAGTGGATTTGCCGTTCCTACAAGAGAATTTACATAGTCTCCGGGGCCCTTATAAATCTGCAGATTCGTCTTGTGATATGATACCGCTGTTTTTACAAGTCGTATCCCCTCCAGAGCCGGCTCCCTCCTTTCTCCCAACTTTCGTTCCAGTGCATGGACTGCGCCGAGCCATGCTGTCATAGCAGGTACTCCGATGGTTAAGGTACTGCTCATGGCATTGGCATTATGAATCCGCAGATGGGATATAAGCAGATATGCTTTCATGACAAACTTCTCACCTCCTCCATAAGCACTTTTATCATTGCGTGCCGGATATGTTTCATTTCCTCCTCGCCCAATGATACACGCTGTTCTTTTTTGATCCTTCTATATTTGTAAATAAACCATTTTGCAAAATACTTCCCTGTTTCCTTTGCCCATTCATCTGTCCGTTCCTCTCTATATTGTTCATCAAGCCATATTTTCTGGATCTGCGGCAGATTAAGGAACTCTTCGCCATTGCTCCAGCCGGCAGGCTCTTCCCGTAAACGATAACAGGACTGCAGTATGACATCAATCAGATCACAGACCAGTGCTTCCCTCTTATTCCGAATTTCCGTATTATTCCGTTCCATGAGAAACAACTCATGCAGATTTCGGAACAGGAAGAAATAGGCCCGGTATGGCACTGTTTCCTCAAGGAAATTACGGTGGGGGCGACGTATTTCTTCCCCTTCCACCAGAGCCGGCATAGACATGAGCAGATCCGCTTTTCCCGCTACCCGTGCATTAAAGGCGCTGATATTCTGCGCTTTCGTTCCCCCAAAGCCGATGACTGTCCTCTCCATGATTTCATCACATGCATTCCCATAAAACTCGCTTTTCTCATTACGGCAGTCAAACCTGTGCTGCCTCATATTCCTGCTTCTGCCGTTCAGCACTTGCAGAAGGCTTGAGGACGGCAATACGGTCAACAGATGATACGTCCCTTCTCCGGCAGGAAAGTAAATCTGCCGCAGCCTTCCGTCCGTCGCTGCCGGATCGGCAGTCGCCATCATGCGTTCCACTTCCTGTCTCATTGTATCGAAGGATACGCCCAAAGATTCTACTTCTCTCCTAACGTTTTCATCATTTTCATAGATATGCTTCCATAATGGTCTTCCGTCATCCAATGCATAAAGCAGTAATTTCGCTGCGCCCATGTAAGCGGCAGAAGAATATACGATATCCGTTTCACAGTCCACATTTTCCGTCAGTACATAGGCATTTTGTCCCGCTTTATTTTTTCTCTGCAAATACACTTTCACATCGGGATGGGTGAATTTCCCGACATGTGTCGCCATATCGCATTTGGAAAGCAAAGAAACCGTATCCGCCAGCCACTTCTGCGGCGTTTTCTTTTTCCCTGCAGCCGCTTCCGATATGTACGCTGTCAACCCGCTCAAAATCATCCCTCCTGTCTATTTTCTTCCGTTAACTTGAACATACCTAACTGATCTGAATATTTCCATTCATCCACTGTACTGGATCTCCCGTAGGGTATAGTGATTTCTCCATATCTGCAGGAAATCTCATTCATCTGCACATCCTGCGGCACATCACTTGTATCTGATACGTACCGCCTCAAGGCAGCTTCATAATCACGAATAAGCCATAACCGTCCCTCCATTCCCTCTGTCATACCACTGTAGTCGGTAATTCCTACACTATCTGAAAGCAAAGTCTTCTCCTTTCCCTCATACACAAGAAATTTTCGTACCCCCTCCTCATACACCGCGCAGGCCTTGATTTCTTCCCCATAGCTTTCACGGAAGCGGCTGCAGCCTTGCGGAAGTGCCGTCATCCACCAGTATTCTTCCATCCATCCGTGCATACACTGCGGCCCGCAATCTCCCTTGCAGTTAAAATCCATCATGCTCGCATGTTCCAGATCAGAGAGTTTTGAGAAATATTTTTTATCATCCGGACAGAATTGCTCCTTATCCAACATTTCCGGTTTTAAAATTCTCGGTACCGCATCAATCCTTCTGCCCAACTCCTCTTCATCCACAAGATCATGCATGTCATAACTGTTCAATTTCCGCTTTTTGGTTTCATACCCGGGTTTGCTGTAAGCCGGCTCTTTTCCCTGCCAGGCTTTCAGATTATAGGCCATGATTGCCATATTCTTTTTTTCAAGCGTCCCTGAAACCGGCTGACGATGACGAAGGACACGGCCGGCAAGCTGTATGATGGATCGGTACGACGACGGCTCCACCACTGCCCAATCGAAGTCATGATCACGGCCGACTTCCTCCACCGGTGTTGCTACAAGAATAAATATGATATTCTCCTCCGGTGTGCTGTCCAGATGCTTCCGCACGGTTTCATCCTGAAAATCCACTGTGGCAGACTGCGTCTTTCTTGTGAGCACCTTGTCCAGATACCGCTCCTGCTCATGACGGAGAAGAAGGATCTGCCTGCTGTGGTAAGTCATCACGCGGACAGCTGTCCCCTCGCTCCATCCGCATTTCATGAGGTACAGGCTGACTTTCACACAGGGAGTGATATTTGCCACACGAACTACGCCGAAAGAAATCCGCTTCTTTGTTCTTTTATCAATGACATGGTGATTTTCATGCAGCTTTTCTATGGCCTTCCTCATATTTTCAAAATAGGAAGTCTCTTTCGCAGCGTCAGTGTCATTATATTCCGCTCTGCAGGGCTGTATATATCCCTTACGCTTTATCGGCTCTTTCCCCAGATTTTCCACTCGTTTACGGATAAATCGATCGTGAATCTTTCGATAAGCCGAATCATCCCCGCTGTCCATCGGTTCCACATCTGTCCTGAACTCATCACAAAGCACAAGAGCACACTGTTTTTTCCCTGTAAAGAAGGAATTGTAACTTTTCAGTCCTGCCTGATATGACCTGTACAGCCCTTCCGCCAGATCAGGCGGTATCGTCGCTGAAGAGATCGCCACATTTCTTCCGCACAATCCCGCCAGATGGACAAGCCTTGCTATGGCAATGAGATCCTTGGAATTGAAATCATCAATTTCATCAATCACCAGATCCGATGACATCAGCCGCAATGAAGGCAAAATATACCTTCCTCCCCGCGTCGTCTCCACAGCCCCCATCATATGATCGATAGTCGCCGCAAGAACAGGCTTGTATAGAAAGGCTTTATTCTTTTTTGATGTCTTTTCATTTACCGTCATTCCTTTTTTATCTGTCTTATTGAAAAAGATATCCAGAAACCGGGACTGCTCCTCGCTTTCCGTATCCACATACTCCAATTCTTCCGGCAGCAGCGGCTCTTCCGATAAATACCCCTTTCTATTTCCCTTTTTCTCTTTATCTTTATCTGCTTCCTTATTTTCCTCATGCAATTTGGTTACAGCACTGGAACCAATAAGGACGGCCAGATCATTTCTGTCCAAATGTATCCGTTCCCTGTATTCATCACCGGTCTGCAGCGTCAACGTACGGAGACCGAGGGCAAGGATATACCGGAGCGATTTCCCGTCCGTCGATACAGCCTGCATGATCTTTGCATTGGCAAACGTCTTGCCGCAGCCGGTGCTTGCCATATTGACTATAAAATACCTGGCACCATCCCCATTCTTCTCCCGGAATGCTCTGATTTTCTCGACAACTGTATCCTGCCATCTGAAAACTACCGGACTTTTCTTTGCCAACGCCTTTACATCATAGACGCTCTCCATCTGATCACTGAAATAAGGAAGTCTGTGGGCAATATGGGTTGCCTGTTCACAGACCCTAACCAAATGTTCCTCCAGAAACTGCTTTTTCTTTCCGGTTTTACCGTCTGTATTCGCCCATAAATCATTTTTTGCCCATCGGCCCTTATCTGTTTCCTCAGGCAGGGAAGAAATATAATGATCCGCCAGCATAAGAGACAATCTCGTATAGTGGGCGATAGCCCTGAAAGATGGTTTATATGTTTCCCCTCCCATAATATCCATCAGTCTGTCATAATCATTTAATAATCGGCCACACCATTTTTTTATGGCCTTCCGCCAGGCTGCCGCATTCTCCACAAGGAGTCCCTCCGGAAATACAAAGCAGCTCCTGCGACACATAATAGCCTCCTCCGCTTCACTCTCATATCCCCAGCACGCATTCAGACTGAAGAACATACTGTGGAAACTTTTTTTCTCTACATTCACCCAGCCATCCTTATCCATAGACGGCAGCCTGTGATGAGACAAGATCAACCACATCAGAAATTTTGCAATCGGCGGCAAATGTGCTGCATCCAGCTTTTTCATATCTGCCTGCCCGTTTCCTTTTTCGTCAATTTGCAGATTCTTTTCTATATCCTCTGTCTTTATCGTTCCTTCGGCCAGTACTTTCAGCCATTTTCTGTCGTCTTCCTCCGCACCTGCGGCAAAAACAAGCGCTTCAAGAAGCTTGCAAGATACCCATTCATGACGGAAGGGATCCATTTTCAATGTCCCTTTATCCAGTTTTTCCTGAAATAACGCTGATGCCTTTCCCCAGTCATGGAAGAGTGCCGCCACCGCTGCCAGCGCTTTTATCAACGGCAGATACTGCCAATCGTTTTCCCACTCATGGTGAAGGATTTCCTTTTGTGTGGAGTGGACAGGCACGATGCCTTCCTCATTAAACATGTCCCGCTTCCCTACAATCCAGACCAGCTCGCTATGGCTCCGTGACCGGATCCAATGACACGCCACTGCTGTACTTTTGGTAGCAGTCCGTCGCAAAAGTGCCTGTACCGTCAGCAATCCCTCTTGAGTAATGACCGTTTTCCACGTATCATTCCCAATTCTGTCTGCAAAACTATCCAGAATCCTCCGCACCGTATAAATAGCCTTCTTCTCGCTCCTGCTCGTAAATATGACCATCATGACCGTTCACCGCCCGCATATAGTCTACTGCACCGTTTCACTTCATCAAACATAAAATCCAGCGCCTTATGTTCGGTAAACTTCTGTAAGCAGATCTGTCTGAATTCTCTGTCTCTCTGCCCTCTCATGGCACAGATAAAGCTCCATGGCAGGACAATGGCATCCTTGATCAAATCCGCTACATCAAAAACAAGAGCGCCTCGTCTTGTCTTACCATGCATCACCGCGAAGCCGTGGGGAATACCAAGTACCCAGAGAGTCGTTGCCGCCAGTCCGTACGCCAGATAATTCCCATGATCCAGAAGCCTGTTCGCAGGCTGGTCAGAATTACGCTCCCTCGTGAAATCGACTGTTTCCGTATTCTGTGCCGCGTACCTGTAGAGCTTTTTTGTGAATTCCGCCTCCGCCGCCAATACATGGGTCACATCCCCCGCTATTTCCATGCGGCTCTTAAAAACGGAAATCGCTTCTTCTGACAAAGCATCATCGGTAAAAAAACCTTCATCGGCCAATTCATTGTCTTTATCCCAGACTGTCTGCAGAAAACGGATACGCTTTTTCTGGAACTCCTTTGCCACAGCAAGACGTTTCTTTTCATCAAACCAAAAAGACAGCCACCCCTGCACATATTCTGTCGGCCTGTACTCACTTTGCGGCTTCAGCCACTCCACCTCCGTACCGGCAAATAACGGTGTAGCCCCACCACCGCAGAAACCAACAAGTACACCGGCGCTGCTGAGCAGCCGCATTGCCGCCTGTGTCACAGAAGTACCGCTGCCCAAAAGAATCACTGTTGTGTTGGCAATCGGAATATTCCAAAACAAGTTCTCTTTTTTCGTCTCCGTCAAATAAACAATACGTCCATCCTTCTGCATGATCCTGCACTTTTCAAGATAATATAAATTCGCCCGTTTAGAATGAAGAATCGTTTTTAAGTCCGACTTGACAATATCCTCTATCATCAGAAACCTCCGTCAAATACATCCTGCAATGACCGTCTGCCAATCAACAGACCTATGATTTTCTCATGAAGCTTATGCCATTTTGAAACTCATTATCCTCCTTTTCAGAACCATAATCCATACCGGCTGCAGATCACTCCGGCATTTCCCCTGATACAGCAGGATAACTCCTTACAAAGGATTGTTCCGCCCCAACCTCTCAAATGTTATTTATCCTTGGCAGAATCTCCTGCCAAGATACTCTTTTAATACCGCTGTGTCATACCTCCTGAACTGCCTCCCCCTTGGTAAGCACACACGGCGCGCAACCGCCAATACCATGTCTGAGTTATAACGGGCTGTCTTTCGTACCTGCAATTTCCCTTGCATCGTCCCCTGTTTTCGGTCAGCCAGCCGATAGCTGACCACCACGCTTTCATCCAATTCACCATGCTTCAGGATGAACCTGATATGCATGCCTATACTTTGTTTCGTCGTTTGAAAAAGCTCCGCTATTTCCTTTTGTGTCAGCCATATCGTACCATCAGCCACCAGTAATCTCATTTTTTCCACAATGTCATCTGTATCATTTATGTTATGTTCCATTTTTCTCCTCTCCTTAATTCGCTGTTCATGAACTTTTTCAATCGTCATTATTTTCTTTTCCTCTTTAAATGCATGATATCACAAATTCTTAAATAATTCTATATATGGATTTATAAAAATAGTCGAACCACCTTTCCAAAATAGGCTGCCTATGCGGCAGATAATAATCATTCTATATATTTTCTAAGCTGCTGATCCAGCAGTTGTCTATATTGTACACCATGATAAAAATAAACAGCAACCACAAAATGTTCTTAGCATGGATACATTTGCCGTACTGCTTTTTCTATAGCTCAGCTTCATGAATATTTTGATCATCCTTACTTTTCATTATCCAAAACCTTCAACTTTTTCATTCCTTCAGTATTCAAATTCTCCAAAGAAAATAATTAGGTTCTTGTCAATTTTCTAAGCACGACCATTCGCTCTTTCCAATCAATCTTTTTACCAATTAAAACTGCATTATAGCTTTCCATATTCGCAAAGACCAATAGCTCATTTAGATTTGCACAAGCCCTCATTTTTCTTTCAGATCCGGATTTTCCTCACGCCACTATTTTGCACGTTTATTAAACAACACAACATTTAGCACATCCGCTTCACTTACATATTTGCAGGACAATTGTTCACTTGTTAAATCAGACCAAAGATATCCGTTGACAGCATCTGTGTAAATTTTATAGTTAATCTTTAGGATTTCTCTATTTGGATTCCAAAGCCCTGAATACCCATTATCGGATTATCGGGGCAAATCCACTCATAGCTTATCCGATCTGCCATTTTCTATTAAGATCGTTGAGTCTGTCATTATCAAGCTGCGCCTCATTTTCATTGCATTTCCAAAAACACTCCACAATCCTTTACTCAAAAACGGCACTGTTTTTCTTTCAGTGCCGTTTTCTGTTTCAGAAGTCAAGGCGGAAGGAAATGCGCCCTTCTTTCCATGATACGTCTATGGTTCCGTCGAGGAGCTTCACGATGTCGGCAGCCATAGAGAGGCCTACGCCGTATCCTTTGATCTGGCTGCTGTGGGAGATGTCGTGGCGGTAGAAGCGTTCAAAGAATTTCGTGTAGTCTATATCTTCTCCTTCTGCAAAATCGTTGGAGATTATTATCGCAAAACCTTTTTCTTTTTTCTCTGTCGTGACTTCCACTTGCACGCGTCCTTTTTCGTCGCAGTATTTCACGGCGTTATCCAGAAGGATGCCGAGGATCTGTCCGAAGAGTTTTTCTTCTGACCGGACGTGGACGCCGGGCGGTATATGGGTTTCGAGCGTCTTCCCCCGTTCAGCCGCCACCTGTCGGAAGTCGCCTGCGATGGTTTCCGTGACTTGGGAAATATCCACGTCTTCCAGTTTCAGGTTTTCTTTTTCTATTTCCCCGACCCGGGCGAGGGCAACAAGGTCGTTGATAAGGTTCGTCAGGCGTTTCGTCTGTTTGATAATATTCCCTGTCCATTCGTTCTTTCCGCTGATGAGTTCGAGCGCTTCCGTATTCGCCGAAATGATCGCCACCGGTGTTTTCAGCTCGTGGCTGGCGTTTGTGATAAACCGTTTCTGGTTTTCCATATTTCTCACGAAAGGCTTGATGGCCTTGCTGGAGAGGAAGGTGATGATGAGGAAGAAGAGGATGATGCAGAAGAGACCGAGCGCCACGGAGTAGCTGAATATGGAGGAGAGGGCGAGGATGTCCCGGGTACAGTCGAAAAAGACGACGAGGGTGTCACCGCTGGCGGTCTGTGTGATTTTATAGTTGTAATAGGCTCTGTCTTTAAGGAAGAAATCTTCCGATTTCCCTGTCTGGAGAACCCGTACGGCGAGGTTGAAGGCTTCTTTGGCGTTGAATGCGGCGATGTGGTTGACGTTAATGACCTTCGCTTCCTTTTTGTTCGCGTCAAAGAGAATGGAGAAATATCTCGCTTGATAGGAGAATTCAGGTGTTTCTTCCGCCCAGTTCCCGAATTCGAAGAGTCCTTTCTCCTGCGGCGCGAGGTCGGATGGGATAGTACCGCCGTTCTGCGAAATGATGTCGGTGATGGACGATATTTCATGGTGCACCCTGACGTAGAGGGAGCCATTGATCAGTCCGACGGCAAGGACGATGATAGCCACGACGGAGGCGGTGGCCATCCATATAAATTTGCGGTGGAGCCTGCGTATCATATCCATAGGAGTACCTTCTGTTTCTGTATGTCAATCAGCGGGAGACGATCTGGAGGCGGAAGTCGCCGTTTTTCTCTCCTGCTATCCGTATATTTCCATGAACGGCCTCGATTTTTTCTCTGAGGTAGGAAATATACATCCAGACGATGCCGATATCCATGTCCGCTTCATCACTCCAGACATAGCGGAAAAGCTCGTCGGTAGAAATAGTTTTCCCTTCGTTCATCATAAGGTAGGAAAGGAGCTTCGTTTCCTTGCTCGACAGGCGGACGGAACTGGTGCAGGAAAGTTCTTGCTCCGCCACATCCAGCTCGACATCGCCTTTTTTCAGCTTAGTCGGCGTGAATTCGCCCATGCGCCTTGTCATAGAACGGATGCGGGCAAGCAGTTCCCCCATGGCGAACGGTTTAGCGAGGTAGTCGTCCGCGCCTGCGTCAAGGCCCATGATGCGGTCTTCTACCTCCGATTTGGCGGTCAGCATGATGACCGGCGTCATATCACCGCTGTCACGGATGCGTTTCAGCGCTTCAATACCGTCTATTTTCGGCATCATGATATCGAAAATCATACAACTGTAGGAGTTCTCCCTCGCCTTTTCCGTAGCGGCGAGCCCGTCATAGACGGCGTCCACCTCGTAGCCGAAATGTTTCAGCACCGCCGCAAGGGCATCTGACATAGCCTTTTCGTCTTCTGCTATCAATATTTTCATTCTGTTCCACCTTCTTCACGGATAAGTTTACGAATCGTCTGCATGGAAATATCGCAGGATGCCAGTTCATCGGCACAGCGTTTCAGCTCCTGCTCAATGAGCGGCGCATTCCTGATATGGTGCTTATATTTCATGCTCCAGACTCGCCCACGAATCCATAGCGATGGTGCGGAGCTGTATTTCCACAAAAAATGACCCGGATTATCTCCGCGAACGTCCTCATACGGCGCCTCAACCGACAGGATCATATGGTAGCTGCGGTACCCATTTGATTTCACATCCAATATATAATCCTTTTCTTTCACCACGGTGATTCCCGGCAAGTCTTTAATTCGTGAAATATTTTTGTAAATATCGTCGATAAAGCGGCAAACAACACGGAACCCGATGGCATCCCGCACCTCGCAGAGCGCCGAATAAGGGGTAAGCGGCAATCCCCGCGCCTCCAGCTTCGCCTGCATGCTCTTCTCCGATTTCAGCCGGTAACGCAGATGCTCATAAATCAACTCCCCCGAATCATCCTTATGTGCCTTCGCATACCGCTCCATGGAAGCTGCCATCATCCGCATGACCGCCTCTAAAGAATCCTTGTACTGTCCATATATATCCATATGATAAACCTCTTTTACATAAGTATGCCTAAATTATAGCACAGGAAAAACGGCCCCTGACAAAAAAGCCCCCTCCACTTCGCCACATACGCCCTGCAACATCAGCCGCGCAACACAAAAAGCTAACCCCCATCAGACGTCAGCCATAAAAAAAGAACTATGAAATATATAACCTGCCTATACGGCAGATAACGCTTGTCTATCTCATATTCAGCGGCACCACAGTTTCTAAACTGCCTATACGGCAGATAACATTTAATTTCATAATCAGAATCATTATAAGGATTTCTAAACTACCTATACGGCAGATAACCCGTTCAATCCATTCAAGCTAATTCCGACCAATTTCTAAACTACCTATACGGCAGATAACATAAACTCTACCTGGAACTGATTGTATATCGCTTTCTAAACTACCTATACGGCAGATAACGGAATATTATTTGACGCTGCTAATGCGATGCGGTTTCTAAACTACCTATACGGCAGATAACAGAAGCAGATGGAGGAAGAAATGGCGAAACTTTTTCTAAACTACCTATACGGCAGATAACGATTGCGCCCTAAAGAAAGGTGGTGAAAATATTTTCTAAACTACCTATACGGCAGATAACAATTTCTTGACGAATGTGAATTGATTACCAAATTTCTAAACTACCTATACGGCAGATAACTTGATTGATGAATTTCCGGCGTTTGGAAAAATGTTTCTAAACTACCTATACGGCAGATAACCCGCATCATCAAGAGTTCTTACGAAAGCAATATTTCTAAACTACCTATACGGCAGATAACAGCCATGCAGCGGTAGCATTATCTTTTTCAATTTTCTAAACTACCTATACGGCAGATAACGTAAATGTTCCGGGGTTATGCATTGTATCAACTTTCTAAACTACCTATACGGCAGATAACTGTAAAAAATAAAAAGATATTGCGATACTGTCTGGCCGTATCCTTTTTTCTTTATCTTATCCCAAATTTATCTTCTTTTTCAAACATATAGGTTTTATCGCATTCCCCAGTGTCCATAAAAATTTGAGTTAAAATTTAGTATTCAATACTTTCCTCTATCCTCCGTCATACCTTTTATAAAACCAGTTCGCAATAAATACCTTATGAAGCAAAAGCGTAAGCAGAAAGCCTTCTTCTTTATAAGGAGGTAGTCAGCAAAGCCGAACAGAAGATGCTCGCTTGCCGAGATAACTCAAATCGTAAAAGAAAAAGTTCACCGTTTGCCTCACTACGGGTACAGATCCTTCACATGTCCTACTCCCTTCAAATTTATGCATGCAAATAGGAAGCCCCAGCATATGAAAAAAGACACCTACATTTGTAAGTGTCTTTTCCTTTATCAGCAGCTTCCTATCCTCCCGGGCCGCTTCCGGCCAAGTACTTTCGGCGTTTGTGAGCTTAACTTCCGTGTTCGGCATGGATACGGGTGATCCTCACAGCTGTCGCCACTGTTTCTCTGAGAGCCTGTTCTCTCAAAACCATATAGAAGAAGTCCTGAAGTTATTCGCTTGTCTCGGTGTTTCTAAGTTAAGACCTCGACCTATTAGTTTTATGTCGCTCCAAGCCTTGCGGCTCTTCCACTCATAACCTATCTACCTCATCGTCTGTAAGGGGTCTTACTCATTGCTGATGAGAAGTCTCATCTTGAGGTTGGCTTCGCGCTTAGATGCTTTCAGCGTTTATCCTTCCCGGATGCGGCTTTCCAGCCGTGCCACTGGCGTGACAACTGGGACACCGTTGATCCGTCCACTCCGGTCCTCTCGTACTAGGAGCAGCTCCTCTCAAACTTCTTGCGCCCGCGATGGATATGAACCAAACTGTCTCACGACGTTTTGAACCCAGCTCGCGTACCACTTTAATGGGCGAACAGCCCAACCCTTGGGACCTACTCCAGCCCCAGGATGTGATGAGCCGACATCGAGGTGCCAAACCTCCCCGTCGATATGAACTCTTGGGAGAGATTAGCCTGTTATCCCCAGGGTAGCTTTTATCCGTTGAGCGATGGCCTTTCCACTCAGTACCACCGGATCACTAAGCCCGACTTTCGTCTCTGCTCGACTTGTTGGTCTCGCAGTCAAGCTCCCTTCTGCCTTTGCACTCTTCGGCCGGTTTCTGTCCGGCCTGAGGGAACCTTTGGGCGCCTCCGTTACTCTTTCGGAGGCGACCGCCCCAGTCAAACCGCCTGCCTGAGAGGGTCCGCAGGGTCGTTACTCCTCGCGTTAGAATCTCAGCAACAGAAGGGTGGTATCCCAACATCGGCTCCGCACCGCCCTAGGGCAATGCTTCGGCGCCTCCCACCTATCCTGTGCATCTGTCACCGGGATTCAATCTCAAGCTGCAGTGAAGCTCCATGGGGTCTTTCTGTCCAGTCGCGGGTAACCTGCATCTTCACAGGTATTTCAATTTCACCGGGCCCCTCGTTGAGACAGTGCCCAAATCATTACGCCTTTCATGCGGGTCGGAACTTACCCGACAAGGAATTTCGCTACCTTAGGACCGTTATAGTTACGGCCGCCGTTCACCGGGGCTTCAGTTCGATGCTTCGCTTTCGCTAACTTCTCTCCTTAACCTTCCGGCACCGGGCAGGCGTCAGCACCTATACTTCAGCTTTCGCTTTCGCAGGCACCTGTGTTTTTGGTAAACAGTTGCTTGGGCCTCTTTTCTGCCGCCCCTTTTAGCTCTGAGCGTTTCTGCTCTTCACTGACAGGGGGCCATCCTTCTCCCTAGGTTACGGATGCAATTTGCCGAGTTCCTTAACGAGGGTTTTCCCGCGCACCTTAGGATTCTCTCCCCGCCTACCTGTGTCGGTTTACGGTACGGGCGGATCTTGTCTCGCTAGAAGTTTTTCTTGGCAGTGTGGGATTCATGAGTTCGTCAAAGTTTCCTTTAACTCCCCATCATGTCTCTGCTTTTAGCTGCAGGGGTTTTCCTCTGCTGCAACATACGCACTTGGACGCGCTCTTCCAGCCGCGCGATCATGTGCCCTCCTGCGTCGCTCCTTCGCTCGATCGACTTGATCCGGTACAGGAATTTCAACCTGTTGTCCATCGCCTACGCTTCTCGCCTCGGCTTAGGTCCCGACTTACCCTGAGTCGACGATCGTTGCTCAGGAACCCTCGGGCTTTCGGTGGAAAGGATTCTCACCTTTCTTTTCGATACTCATACCGGCATTCTCACTTCTTATTCGTCCACATGTCCTTCCGGTCATGCTTCTTCCTTATAAGAACGCTCCCCTACCCATGATATTGCTATCATGCCATAGCTTCGGTTCCGTGCTTGAGCCCCGGACATTTTCGGCGCAGCGTCTCTCGACCAGTGAGCTATTACGCACTCTTTAAATGGTGGCTGCTTCTGAGCCAACATCCTGGTTGTTTATGAAATGCCACATCCTTCGCCACTTAGCACGGCATTGGGGACCTTAGCTGATGGTCTGGGCTGTTTCCCTTTTGACTGCGGCCCTTATTAGTCGCAGTCTGACTCCCAGGTATGATTGCAGCCATTCGGAGTTTGACTGGGTTTGGTAACCGGGTAGGTCCCTCTCCTGATCAGTGCTCTACCGCCTGCAATCTTTTCCCTGAGGCTAGCCCTAAAGCTATTTCGGGGAGAACCAGCTATCTCCACGTTCGATTGGAATTTCACCCCTACCCACACCTCATCCTAACCCTTTTCAACGGATATAGGTTCGGTCCTCCACACATTTTTACCTGTGTTTCAACCTGGACATGGGTAGATCACTGTGGTTTCGGGTCTACGCTTCCTGACTTGCGCCCTCTTAAGACTCGCTTTCGCTTCGGCTCCGCATTTCCTGCTTAACCTTGCCAGGCTTCGTAACTCGCCGGTTCATTCTTCAATAGGCACGCCGTCGACCTTATTATTAAGCGGTCTCCGACTGCTTGTAAACATACGGTTTCAGGTTCTCTTTCATTCCCCTCCCGGGGTGCTTTTCACCTTTCCCTCATGGTACTATGCGCTATCGGTCGATATCTGTGTTTTGCCTTGGAGGGTGGTCCCCCCTGCTTCCCACGGGATTTCTCGTGTCCCGCGGTACTCTGGTGCCATCTCCGCGTTTCTCTTTTTCGCCTACCAGGCTTTCACTGTCTTTGGCACTGTTTCCCAACAGTTTCGGCTAAAGTTCTTCGCGGGTCTGATGGTCCTCAACCCCGGTAAAGTTTCCTTCACCGGTTTGGGCTTCTTCCCTGTTCGCTCGCCGCTACTTGGGGTATCTCGTTTGATTTCTTTTCCTCGGGTTACTTAGATGTTTCAGTTCGCCCGGTTCCCTTCTCATGCTCTTGGGCATGGATGGCTGTGCATCATCACAGCCGGATTGCTCCATTCGGATGTCTGCGGGTCGCCGATTATTTGCATCTCTCCGCAGCTTTTCGCAGCTTGTCACGTCCTTCGTCGGCAGATATCGCCAAGGCATCCACCGTATGCTCTTAGTATCTTAACTTACGTTTTTTTACCTTGACCTTTGTTTCTTTTTCCCGGGGAAAGGTTTCCCTCTCTCCGAGTTTCCTTCAGTACGCCAGAAAATTTTTCTCTTTCGTGAAATCTTTTCTTTCGTTTCTTCTTCTATACAGTTTTCAAAGAACAGTTGAGAGTTATGGTTCTCTCAAAACCGAACAGTACTTCGAGATTTCCGATGTCCGACCTACACGTTCTTAAGGTTTCTCTTAAGCGTGTCTCCTTAGAAAGGAGGTGATCCAGCCGCACCTTCCGATACGGCTA
>ERZ779649.873-NODE-873-length-19635-cov-3.175383_pt1 | contig 19635 bp, 14 predicted proteins | sample MGYA00511882_ERZ779649 | MGnify/ENA primary metagenome ERZ779649 (study PRJEB29588, sample SAMEA2157793) | human gut metagenome | biome: human gut; feature: human-associated habitat; material: faeces | place: Denmark | collected 2008/2010 ... | reverse complement strand
ACCGCAGTCAACGGGTGAGCTGTATCGTATGTTAAAGGATAAAGGCTATGATGATGAGATTTTAAAAGAATCGGGCCTTTTTACATATGAAAAAGGTGTGAGGGATAAGTTCTGGAACAGGGTAATATTTCCTATAATGGACATTAACAATAAGGTTATAGGCTTTGGCGGAAGAGTAATGGGAGATGCGAAGCCTAAGTATCTTAATTCGCCAGAGACCAAGCTGTTTGATAAAAGCAGGAATTTATATGGGCTGAATGCGGCGCGCATATCCAGAAAGTCCAATATGATTATCTGTGAAGGATATATGGATGTGATCGCGCTGCATCAGGCAGGATTTGACAATGCGGTGGCATCACTTGGAACTGCGCTGACGGCAGGACATGCGAATCTGTTAAAAAGGTACACCAAAGAAGTGTATTTAACCTATGACAGTGACGGCGCAGGGGTGAAAGCTGCACTCCGGGCGATTCCAATTTTAAAGGAAGTAGGGATTACGACAAAGGTAATTAATATGCGTCCGCACAAAGATCCGGATGAATTTATCAAGGCTTTGGGAGCAGAGGCGTATCAGGATCGTATCGATCATGCAGAGAACAGCTTTATGTTTGAGATACGCATTTTAGAGCAGCAGTACGACATGAAAGATCCGGAGAGCAAGTCAGCCTTTTATCATGAAGTGGCAAAGAAACTATGCTCCTTCACAGAAAAAATCGAGCGTGATATTTACATTCAGGCAGTCGCGGAAAAATATATGCTGCCAACGCAGGATTTACAGCGGCTTGTCGGTAAATACGGAATGCAGATGGAAGGCATCCGAAAACAACCAACCCAGTTAAAAACCGGTATCAATGAGAAAAACGCCTCCGCCAGAGGAATCAAAAAAGAAGATGGGATGAAGCAATCCCAGAAACTTCTTTTGACATGGCTCATAGAGAATACCGGATTATATCATAAGATAAAAAAATATATCGCACCGAAGGATTTTACGGAGGAGATATATCATAAGGTAGCTGAAGTATTATTCCAGCAGTTTGAGGAGAGCGGAGAAGCAAACCCGGCGAAGATCGTCAGCATGTTTCCTGATGAGGAGGCACAGAAAGAGATTGCGGCGCTTTTCAATGCAAGAATCCATGAGGTCGAGTCAAAAGAAGACCGGGAGAAGGCATTGAAAGAGACCATTATCCGCATCAAACAAAACAGTATCAAGTATCGGTCCGAGCATTTGGCACCGACAGATATGGCTGGTCTGATGCAGCTTGTAACAGATAAACGTGACCTGGAAGAATTGGAGAAATTGCATATTTCCATTGATTAGGGACAAAATAGTAGAAAACTTGAGAGGATGAACCAAAATGGCAAAAAAGACAGAAAACGAGGTAAAGGAAACCAAAAAAGAAGCAGCAGTGATGGATGAAGCTGCAAAAGAAAAGTTTCAGCAGAAGTTAAAAGATCTGTTAGCCTTGGCCAAAAAGAAAAAGAACATGTTGGAATACCAGGAGATCAGCGACTTCTTTGCGGACATGCAGTTAGAAGCAGAGCAGTTTGATAAAATTCTTGATTTTCTGGAAGCAAACAATATCGATGTACTTCGGATCACAGATGATGATTCTGATGATGAAATTTTACTCGATGTAGATGATGAAGACGAGATCGAAGTGGAAAAAATCGACCTTTCCGTGCCGGATGGCGTGTCCATTGAAGATCCGGTCCGTATGTATTTGAAGGAGATCGGTAAAGTACCTCTTTTAAGTGCAGAGGAAGAGATCGAGCTGGCAAAAAATATGGAAGCCGGTGCTGTGGCGAAGGAAAAGATCGCAATCTTAAAGAGCAGAGAAGAGAATGCAACAGAGGAAGAACTTGCAGAGATCAAAGAAGAGATCAAGAATTTGCAGAAAGATCTTGATGCAGGGGATGAGGCAAAGAAACGTCTTGCAGAAGCAAACTTACGTCTGGTTGTTTCCATTGCAAAAAGATATGTGGGACGTGGAATGCTGTTCCTTGATCTGATCCAGGAAGGTAACCTTGGTCTGATCAAAGCCGTGGAAAAATTCGACTACCGCAAGGGATATAAATTCTCTACTTATGCAACATGGTGGATCCGTCAGGCGATCACAAGAGCAATCGCAGATCAGGCGAGAACCATCCGTATCCCTGTCCATATGGTTGAGACGATCAACAAGCTCATCCGTGTTTCCAGACAGCTGCTTCAGGAGTTAGGACGTGAGCCAAGTCCGGAAGAGATCGCAGCAGAAATGAACATGCCGGTAGAGCGTGTGCGTGAGATCTTAAAGATTTCCCAGGAGCCGGTTTCCTTAGAGACACCGATCGGTGAGGAGGAGGACAGCCATCTTGGAGATTTTATTCAGGATGATAACGTACCTGTTCCGGCTGACGCCGCTGCATTCACACTTTTAAAAGAGCAGTTGGAGGAAGTACTTGGAACATTGACCGAGAGAGAGCAGAAAGTTCTGACACTCCGTTTTGGTCTGGAGGACGGCCGTGCAAGAACACTGGAAGAAGTTGGAAAAGAGTTCAATGTAACACGTGAGCGTATCCGTCAGATCGAAGCAAAAGCGCTCCGCAAACTTCGTCATCCAAGCAGAAGCCGCAAATTAAAGGATTACTTAGAGTAAAATGGTAAAGATTTCAAATCGTTTAATGACAGCCGCAGCTCTTGTCACACAGGGATATACACTGGCAGATGTTGGAACAGATCACGGATATATTCCAATCTATCTGTTACAGCAGAAGAAAATTCCATCTGCGATCGCCATGGATATCAATGAAGGACCGTTAGAGCGGGCAAAAGAACATATTGCTTTATATGGATTGCAGGCATACATACAGACACGTCTCTCAGACGGTGTGGCAGCTTTGAAACCCGGCGAGGTGGAAGCTGTCCTCATCGCCGGCATGGGAGGCGGACTGGTCATGCATATCTTAAAAAACGGGGAAAAAGTCTGCCAGTCTGCGAAAGAACTCATCCTGCAGCCACAGTCCGAGATAGAGAATGTCCGTGAATTTTTACGGGAAGAAGGATATGCCATTCTCGCAGAGGACATGGTGTTGGAAGATGGAAAATTCTATCCGATGATGAAAGTGCAGTATCAGGGTGAAAATGCACAGAAAGCTTCGGAAGTGTTGAAACTTTCAGACCTTTATGGTGGATTACTCCTGCAAAACCGCCATCCCGTGTTGAAAACTTTCCTTGAAAAAGAAAAGCTCATATACACGGGCATCAAGGAGAATCTTGAAAAACAGCCGGCGTCAGAAAAAATCCGGACACGGCTTGCAGAAGTGGAAGACATACTGCATTATAATGAACTTGCATTACAGTTTTATGAATAATCCCCCTTATTTCAAAAACATCCGCATCATCTTTTCTTTCAATCCGGTATATTTCTGATACCGGATCGCCAGATCCATCCACGTTTTCTTATCGACAATACTGCGGTAATGGCTGAAGGTTTCAAATCCAACCCTGCCGTGGTAGCTGCCCATGCCGCTCTCACCGACACCGCCGAATGGCATATCGCTCGTTGCAAGATGAATGATCGTGTCATTGATACAGCCGCCGCCAAAACGACAGGTATCTAACACTTTCTTCTGTGCAGCCTTATCCTCACTGAAAAAATAAAGCGCAAGCGGATGAGGGTGGGATTCCACGGTATCAAGCGCTTCGTCTAATGTGTCGAACGTGAGGATCGGAAGCAGTGGTCCGAAGATCTCTTCGCCCATCACAGCGTCGTCCCACGTAATATTATTGAGAACGGTAGGCGCAATGCGGAGCGATTCAGGCTCTGACTGTCCCCCATACACAAGCTTTTCCCCATTGATCAGCCCGAGAATGCGTTCAAAATGCTTTTCGTTGATGATTTTTCCGTAATTCGGATTTTTCAGAGGTTCTTTCCCAAACTGCTTTTCAATCTCAGCTAAGATCGCAGTGATAAGCTCATCGCGGATGCGTTTGTCACAGAGAATATAATCCGGCGCAACACAGGTCTGTCCACAGTTCAAATACTTGCCGAAGACAATACGCTTTGCGGCAAGCCGGATCTTAGCGGTGGAGTCAACGATACATGGGCTCTTTCCGCCAAGCTCTAACGTGACAGGGGTTAAATATTCAGCCGCATGGCGGAGTACCTCCCGTCCGACAGTCTTTCCACCGGTGAAAAAGATCATGTCAAAACGCTGCTGTAACAGTGCCTGATTTTCTGCGCGGCCGCCATCGACCACTGCAACATAATGTGCCGGAAAACATTCTTCAATCATGGTTTTCATGACATTGAACGTGCAAGGGGCGTAGGCGCTTGGTTTTACGACCGCAGTATTTCCGGCTGCTATGGCATCAATCAGCGGATCGAGTGTCAGTAACACCGGGTAATTCCATGGACTCATGATCAGCACGGTTCCGTAAGGGGAAGGGGAGCGGAAGCTCTTTGCTGCGAATTGGGCGGCCGGGGTGGAAACACGTTTGCTGCGCATAAGGCTGCGGAGATGCTTCTGCATCCAGGTAAGCTCCGACAGCGTCAGCCCGATCTCACACATATAGCTCTCCATACGGCTCTTTCCAAGATCCTCCTTCAATGCCGCAGTGAGGTCGGCTTCATGGCGGATCATAGCCTCCTTCAAACTTTCTAACTGTTTCAGGCGGAATTCCGCCGGGATAGTTTTGCCACTGGAAAAAAAGTGGTTCTGTTGTTGTAAAATATCCTTGATCTCCTGCTCGGTCATGAGGATTCCTCCTTTTATCTTCCGGATCGATCAGACAACTATCTGTTCTGACTCAACCTGTATCCGTACATCTGATACTTATATACTATCGAAAATAACATACTTCTGCAAGTGTTTTACTTCCGGGCAGACAGGAAAAACAATTCTTGAAAAACGGCGCTTATAATGCTACAGTAATAATACTGATGATCTGCAGCAGAGATCATGGCGCAGATCAGTTTGATAATAATGTGACTGCCGGATACGAAGGGCAGATTGCGGAAAGGCATGGAAAATGAAATGAACGATTATAAAATAGGCACAAAATGTGTACAGGCAGGATATACCCCGGAGAATGGACAGCCACGGCAGATCCCGATCATCCAGTCTACCACTTTCAAATACAGCACCAGTGAGGACATGGGAAAACTGTTTGATCTTGAGGCATCCGGATATTTCTATACACGGCTGCAGAATCCGACGAATGATCATGTCGCAGCCAAGATCGCAGCAATGGAAGGCGGCACAGCCGCAATGCTGACCTCAAGCGGACAGGCAGCGAACTTTTTTGCCATATTCAACATATGTGAGAGTGGAGACCATATCGTGGCATCATCCTCGATCTACGGCGGAACCTTCAACCTCATTGCAGTTACGCTTGCCAAAATGGGGATCACGGCAACCTTCGTGTCTCCTGACGCATCGGAGGAGGAGTTAAACGCTGCGTTCCGTCCGAACACAAAGCTGATGTTTGGCGAGACGATCGCCAATCCGGCATTGACAGTATTAGATATTGAGCTCTTTGCAAAAACAGCACATGCGCACGGCGTACCTCTTATCATAGACAATACATTTCCAACTCCGGTCAACTGCAGGCCATTTGAGTGGGGTGCGGATATTGTGACACACTCCACCACCAAATACATGGATGGACATGGTGCGGCAGTGGGCGGTGTGATCGTTGACAGCGGAAAATTCGACTGGATGGCACACGCAGACAAATATCCGGGACTTTGTACACCGGATGAGAGCTACCATGGCGTGACCTATGCAGAAAAATTTGGCAATGAGGGCGCATTCATCACAAAATGTACAACACAGCTTATGCGTGATCTTGGATGCATCCAGTCGCCACAGAACGCATTCCTGTTAAACCTTGGACTGGAGTCGCTGCACGTGCGTATGCCTAAGCATGTGGAAAACGGACAGGCAGTTGCAGAATTTCTGGAAAAACATCCAAAGGTAGCCTATGTAAACTATCCGGGCCTGCCTTCCAGCAAATACTATGAACGTGCCAGAAAATACCTGCCACACGGCGGATGCGGTGTCGTTTCATTCGGATTAAAGGGCGGCAGGGAGGCTGCGTCTGCTTTTATGCAGAACTTAAAGCTTGGAGCGATCGAGACACATGTGGCAGATGCAAGAACCTGCTGTCTGAATCCGGCAACCTCCACGCACAGACAGATGACAGATGAACAGCTGAAAGAGGCAGGTGTTCCGGCAGAGCTGATCCGGATAAGTCTCGGTTTAGAGGATAAGGAAGATCTGATCGCAGATATTTCGAATGCGTTGGATGCGATCAGGGACTAATATGCAGAAAAAAGAAAGTGCAGAGAGAAAAATGAGTAAGATAAAAACAAAAAAAGTGCTGACACCGGAGCAGAAGAAAAAGCGCATCCGCAACATCATCATTGTCGCAGTGATCCTTGTGGCAGCATCCATTGCAACTTACTGGATGCAGCCGCAGAACAAAGCGCTGGCAGAGAGTGAAGTGTTCAGCGAAGAGGAAGTGAAAGCACAGGCGGAAAAAATCATAGGGCTTTTAAATGCAGAGGATTTTGACAGCCTGCAAAGCCTTGTTGTCCCGGACATGCAGGAGATCATGAACAAAGAGCGCATGGACGAGGGGAAGGCACGGATCTCGGAAGACTGGGGAGATTTTGTTTCCATTGAAACAATGCAGGATGCGGAGATCATACAGAGAGGTGCGCATATCGCAGCCGTTTACGTGACTGCAGAATATGAAAACATCGAGGTGCATTACACACTGGCGTTCAACGAGGACATGAAACTGGCGTCCTTTGGGATCCAATAGCCGGATCATTCCTGCGGAAACATATAGGAAAAATAAACATCCTTAAAATTAGCGTAATTGTCTCTTGAAATCGGAATCTGTGCGCCGGATTTTGTGAAGAGAGAGGTTTTACCGAACTTTTCCACGCAGCTTAACGCTGCAATATAGCTGCGGTGGCATTTATAAAACCCTTTTTCCACTGTGAAAATTGTTTCACACTGGTGAAAGGGTTCTTTTATGGAGATCACCGAGCCGTCTTTCAATGTGACTAACACATTCTTATTTTGCGCTTCCAGATATTCGACATCCTGAAAATAAATCGCCTGGTAGCCGGAATCTGTTCTTGCCGCGAAATGAGCCATGGAAGCCTTGTGGACTTCGTACCAGCTGTCGAGGACCGCATGGAAACGCACTTCGTCAAGAGGTTTCAACAGATACCAGAAAGTGCGGACTTCATAAGATTCCAGCGCAAATTCCGGTGAGGAAGTCAGAAAAATGATCGGAACATGTGGGTCATGCTGGCGCAGTTCGCGGGCGGTATCCATGCCGCTCAAAAGAGGCATGATCATATCAAGCAGGATCAGATCCATGCCATAAGCCCTGTGTGCGGAGATCAGTTCGTCACCGTTTGTGAACCGGTAGAGCTGCAGTGTCAGCTGATGCGCCCGGCACCAGGAATCAAGACTGTCTGAAAGCAGATCCAAAAATTCAGTTTCATCATCACAAATCGCAATCTTTACCATAATAAATTTCCTCGCTTAAAGAATAATGCGGACTACAAAGTCCTCACCTTCCATGTAAAACTGGTACTGTCCATGTTCCTTCTCAACATAATAAATGACGCTTTGAACACCGATACCGTGATTCTTTGCCGTTGTAACCGGGATACCGTTTGAAAAAACAGGTGTCTCTGAAGCCGGATTCTTCTGCAGGATCAGAAGGTGGTTTCCCTTTTCAAAAATGCTCAGATGCACGATACGTTTTTCCTCAGGGAGCTTCGTGACCGCATGCATGGCATTTTCCAGAAGATTGGAAAGGATCGCACAGAAAGTCATCTCAGAGCAGCAGAGTGTCTGCGAAGTCTGGATCTGTACGTCAAAAACGATCTGATTTTCCGCAAACCGTGTCTGGTAAATGGAAAGAACCGAATTCAGCAGCTCATTTCTGCAGAAAGAGTGGATGACAGTGTCGTCATATTGCTTATTGATCTCCTGAATATAATCAAGCGCGCGCTCCGGTTCCTGCTGGGAGATAAAAGTCTGGATGGCGGCAAGATGATGGCGCATGTCGTGCCGCAGGATCTTCATGCGGTGTTCGCTGTTGCGAACCTGCTCGATCTCCGAGTGCAGGGAGTTCAACTGCATATTGGTAAGATGACCGTATTGTTCAGCGCGGTTTTTCAACTCATATTCCTGAAAATAGACGAACAGGAAAATGACATAGGAAATACACATGGCAAATGCGAGAAATTCCACGACTACCTTATTTCCGGAGTAGAGAAGCATGGAGAACTTTGGGGTAGAGTAATCAAACACATAATAGACAAATGGCATTGCCCCGAGGATATACAGCTCCCGGTCAGATTTTGCAAAAAGCAGTGCGGTAGTCTGGCACAGATACCGGCTTAAGAAAACAAAAACGGCAACAGTCACGATAATCCTTACCAGATAATAAACCCAGTCCAATCCGCTCAGGGATAAGGCAAAAATACCTGCCCAGTTGCTGAACTGGCAGCACAGATAGGCGGTCATAATAGAGATTATGGAAGGCAGCCAGCGGAAACGGTAATAAAACACCAGCAGCAGAAAAAGCGGCAGATGCACGAAAATCGGATAAACGGCTTCCGTGAACAAAAAACCAAACAGCGTATCGCAGATCAGAAAGAAAAGTCCGGATACTGCTCCAACGCCAAGAAGAATGCAGACATTTTTCTTATTCTGTTTTACCCCGAGAAAAAAGGCGGACAGAAAAATGCCAAACAGCATTGTCGTTAAGTGGTGTGTATAAGTTAAAATCTGAAGCAGCATGTGGCAGTCCTCCTTGTTTCACAGTTATGATACATCCATTATAAAAAATTCGGAAATCCAAAGCAAGCCTGCATCTTACAATTCACGCCATATAATTACAACTCACGCCGAAATCCGGGTTTTGGATGAACGCTGTGATAAAATGAAAAAAATGGTAATGCGACTTATGTAACTATTCAGAAACCCATTCGCAAAACCGCTCTTTCAGAGCTTTCCTTTTGCTCATGTGGTTACTTCGCCAAAGAAATTTTCAAAATTATGCTCATTCATGCAAGCATGATTCGCAAATTTATGAAAATTGCCTTGGCTCTGAATAGTTACAAACAAATGCAGGAGGAGAATACACATGATAAGAAAAAAGAGAATGGGCAAAGGAATTGCAAAAATACTTTCCGGCTTACTGGTATTTGGAATGGTGGCAGGTGTTGTTCCGGCAGTACCGCACGGTACATTGCAGGTGCAGGCGGCAAATGAACATAGCCATCCGGTCTGTGGTAGTAGCTGTACTGACGACAGCTCCCACACTAACTTGGAATTTGCGAAACTGACAGGTTCAGAGGACACACTGAAAATAGGTGAAACAACTATACAAAGCACTGATAATAATTTAGAGTTACCGGCGGGCTGCTATTATTTATCAGATAGCTTTGAACCAAGCTATAGTATCATTGTAAAAGGTGATGTTAAAATTTGCCTAAATGGTCACAATATTAATATGAAGAGTGCAGGAAATGTTTTTGAAGTTGATAAAGGCGGTACACTGACTCTGACGGATTGTAAAGGCAGCAGTTCTATTTCTCATTCGGATGTGGAATGGGGAAGAGGCGTGTTGGTTTCTAACGGCACTTTTAATATGTATGGTAGTAAGATTTGTAATAATAAATGTGCAAGCAAGTATCAAGCAAACGGCGCAGGCGTGGAGGTTGATAAAGGCACTTTTAATATGCATGGTGGCGAGATTAGTGGAAACGAAGTTTCAAGCATGGGTGGAGCAGTTTCTAGTCTGGACACTTTTAATATGTATGGTGGCAGTATTACCGGCAATACTGCACAATATTTCGGTGGCGGTGTATCTGTGTATAAGGGGACATTTAATATGTTCGATGGTACGATTAGCGGCAATAAGGTGACAAGTGCAACGATGCAGTCGCACGGTGGCGGCGGAGTATGGGTGCACACAACCGGTACATTTTGCATGAAAGGAGGAAGCATCACAGGCAACACCGCCTATCCCTATAATTATGATTATAATAAAGCTAATGGTGGCGGTGTATATTGCAGGGGCAGTCTGGAACTTTCCGGCTCACCGGTAATCGAAGGAAATAAGTTGACAACTGGTGAAAGTAACAATCTTGTTAGTTATATGAATAAGACTAAAATCACTGATACATTAAACAGTGACGCAAAAATTTATGTTTATATGAAAGATACTTCTACGCAAGATCAGACTTTGGCAACTGTTGATCCAAGCGTATCTTCATTTGATGCAAAAAACATTTTCTACTGCGATAACGCAAATTTTGTAGCTGACTTTGACGCAGCAAATAATACAATAAAATGGACGACACACACCCACGATTGGGGAGCATGGACTTCCAACGGCGACGGAACGCATACCCGTATCTGCGCATCGAACAGCAGTCACAAGCAGACGGAAAAATGTTCCGGCGGTACAGCTACCGATAAAGACAGAGCCATTTGCAGCATTTGTAACGCACCATACGGCGAAATCAATGCGGGCTCAAATCCAGCGCCGACTCCAACCCCAACCCCAACGCCGGCTCCAAATCCGACACCGGAAGCAACAACCCCGACACCGGATCCGGCACCGGCTACATCAACACCGGCTACATCAACCACAACAGCACCGGCAGCTTCGGCACCGGCACAGGTAACGTATGATATTTTGGATGGAGCAGGCAGTTCATGGACACAGAATACAGATGGAAGCCTTGCAATCCGAGGAAGCGGTGAGGTTTCAAAATTCCGCGAGGTCAATGTGGACGGAGTAACGGTTGATCCGGTCAACTATACGGTCACAGAAGGATCTACCATTATTACCTTCAAACCGGAATACCTTAAGAGTCTGTCAGCAGGAAATCATTCTTTTGAACTTGTCTGGACAGATGGAACAGCGGCAACAAACTTTACGGTAGCTGAAAACGCTGACCAGAGTGCAAAATCTCCAAAGACAGGCGAAGATTTCAGCATGGCACTTTGTACAGCACTTCTGATGGTTTCATGCGCAGGACTTGCAGGAATTTTTGCGAAAAGAAAAAGAAACCATGCAAGATAAGGCATTGCACAAATAATTTTTTAAAATGAAAAATAAGCTGATTACAGAGATAAAAGTGGGCAGGAAATTTACAAAAAAATTCTATTTTTATCAAAAATATGAATAGTAGAAAGAGGAGATTCAAATGAAGAAAAAGTTATTAACAGCATTACTTGTTGGAGCAATGGCTCTTAATATTACAGCATGTGGTGGTTCATCAGATGCAGCAGCACCAGCTGACAATGATCAGCAGACAACTACAACAGACACAGCAGCTGATGATGCAGCAGATACAGAAGAGGATGCAGTGGATGTGGAAGATGCAGCAGAAGCAGCAGACACAACAGAGGAAGAAGGATTTTCCCTTCTTGATGTAACAGCAGATCTTGTTGATGCAGCATTATATGCAGTGGATGATGATAATACAGAGTATGTGATCACACTCTTTAGAGATCCGGATGGATATAGCTATGTTTCATTAATGATCGTTCCACAGGATGGACAGGGAGATGTCCTTTGTGGAGCATATGATGATTCTAATGTAACAAATGTTACAGATGAAGATAACATTGACTGGACTGAGATCAGCACAACAGATGTTTATACAGGTGATGATTTCTCAGCAGTATTTGTAGAAGCAGACGACGGTTCCGTTGCAATTGCAAATTCAGATTTTTCCCTTGTTATGGAAGGTCAGTATCTGACAGCTGATGAAGCAATCGCTTATATGGGAGCAGCAGCTAACTACATCAATTAGTTTTTTTGAGATATGCGGAGTAATGGAAGAACGGTTGCTTCGCATATCCTTACATAATGTAATTCAAAAATCCTGCACACTTTTATTTCTGTAATCAGCACACATTTATTTATAAGCTGTAAAATTCGCATTGAGTTTTACAGCTTTTTGCGTATAATGAAAATATCAGATTACGGATGATCGGAGGTACAATATGACTGGAAAAAAGAATGTTTCACTTCCCTGTGCCGTTGGAAGCACATCATACATTGATACGGTAAAAAACAGCTATTATGTAGATAAAACTCTTTTGATCAGGGATTTAATAGATGATCATGCAGCTGTCACATTGTTTACCAGACCAAGAAGATTTGGAAAAACATTGGCAGTTGATATGCTGAAGGTCTTTTTTGAAAAAACGGATGAGGACAATTCTGTATATTTTCGGGATAAAAAGATATGGGATTGCGGTGAGTTTTATCGAAAACAGCAGGGAGCATATCCGGTTATATATATCACGTTCAAAGATGTAAAATTCGATAACTGGAAAGATTCTCTGGAAGCTATAAGACTTGTGATACGGGATGAATATATGCGCCATGCTGACATTCTCTCATGGGATGGATTAGATGTAGTTGAGAAGGATTATCTCGACAGGATGCAGAAAGGAACTTTGAGCAATGTTGAATACACAAGGGCGTTGCTTAATTTAAGCCGAATGCTGGAAAAATATCACAACAAAAAGATTGTGGTTTTGATTGATGAATATGATACACCTATCCAGCAGGGACACTCAAAAGGGTTTTATAATGAAGTGATCACTTTTATGAGAAATTTTATGTCGGGCGGATTGAAGGATAATCCGGCACTGGCATTTGGAGTTCTTACAGGCATACTGCGTGTTTCAAAAGAGAATCTGTTCAGTGGATTGAATAATCTGGTTGTAAATTCTGTTTTGGATGAAAAATACAGTGAGTATTTTGGGTTTACATCAGACGAAGTAACAGCTATGGCTGCTTACTATGGACGCGAGGATAAATTGAATGAATTGCGGGAGTGGTATGACGGATATTTGTTTGGAAATCGTGAAATATATAATCCGTGGTCAGTAGCAAATTATTTTAATAATGAGTGTAAACCGAGACCTTTTTGGACGAACACCAGTGATAATGAGATCATTCGTGAGATCATGAGAACATTGACACCGGAAATTGCGGATGACCTGATCTTACTGATGCAGGGAAAACATGTGCAGACTTCATTGAATATGGATGTCATTTACCCAAGAATAACGGATGGCGCAGACAGCATATTTAGCTTTTTGCTTATGGCGGGATATTTGAAGCCGGTAAAGGAAGCAATAGAAACTGAAATAGGCACATTTATGGAATTAGCGCTTCCAAACAAAGAAATCAGAAGAGTCTACAATTCAGAAATCTTGTTCTGGCTTAAAAATACTTTGGATGGAAATGTAATGGAATAGCTTTTTGCGGCAAAAAGGTTGAGATAGCGATGTAAAGCATTACAGCTGTAGTCCACGTGGGGGACTTAATGATTTCCACGTCGTTATGGGTATCTTAACTGGATACCGAGGCTGACAACCAGCAGAAAAACTCTTTTTTATAAAGAAATTTTTAGAGGAGTGTGATTAATTATCACACTCCTCTTTAAGTATGAGCTAAAATTGGCAGCAAAGTTTATAATGTGACACATTAAATAATTGCCTAACTCTGTTTCTTAAAAAACGCTTTTGTTTCCCTGACAACAACCCCACTCAATGCGAACAGTGCGATCATATTTGGCAGAGCCATCAGTCCGTTGAAAATATCAGCGATCGTCCACACAGCGCTGACGGTCATATACGGTCCGATAAATACTGCAAAAATATAAATCCAGCGGTAGACTTTCACATGTTTTAAATTGCCGCCGCTTAAATATTCAAGACAGCGTTCGCTGTAATAATCCCAGCCGAGAATTGTTGTAAATGCAAAAAATACAAGGCAGAGCATTAATACAAAAGAGGACACGGCCGGAGGGAAAGGAAGTCCCTGCTGGTATGCGTAAGTGGTGACTTCCACACCTTCTAAGCCTTCGACCTGCCATGCGCCGGTTAAGACGATGGAGAGTCCGGTCAGTGTACAGATTACGATCGTGTCGATAAAAGTTCCGGTCATGCTGACAAGTCCCTGACGGACAGGTTCTTTTGTCTGTGCAGCAGCTGCTGCGATCGGGGCGCTTCCGAGTCCTGCCTCATTTGAGAAAATACCGCGGGCAACACCTTTTTGCATAGCGACAAACATACTTCCGACAGCACCGCCGGTAACAGCTTTCGGTGTGAAAGCAGCGGTTACGATCACTTTAACAGCTGCAGGAATTTCAGTAATATTGCAGATGATCAGGATAACGGCAAAAGCAAAATAAAGGATCGCCATAAATGGTACAACGATCTGGCTCACACTTGCGATCCGTTTTACACCGCCGATCAATACGGCTGCGACACAGACCGTCAGGATCAGGGATGCGATCACGACTGACCAGGAATATTCTCCGAGGAAAGGAAGGATCTTGACACAGTGTGCATTGTCCGGATCAAAGAAACCGTTGATCGCACTTGCGATACCATTGACCTGGCTGAAAGTTCCGATACCGAAAAGTCCGACACAGACGCCGAAAAATGCAAAAAGCTTTGCAAGCCATTTCCAGTTTTTTCCCATTCCCTGTTCAATATAATAGAAAGGACCGCCAAGGCTGTGGCCGTCTTTTGCGACAACACGGTATTTTACAGCGAGGAGACCTTCGGCAAATTTGGTTGCCATGCCGAAAAAGGCAGCGACAATCATCCAAAAAAGAGCACCCGGTCCACCTGCACCAACAGCAGTTGCAACGCCGACGATATTACCGGTACCGATCGTTGCGCTCAGAGCAGTACAGAGAGCTGCAAAACTGGAAATTTCGCCTTCTGCCTCTTCCTCATTCTGGATCATCCATTTCAGCGCAAGGGGAAGCTTCCGGATCTGTAACAGACCGAGGCGCACCGTAAGCAGCAGACCACCCGCCATGATCAGCACCATTAATGGCACACCCCAGACAAAATTGTCAACATTGACAAGAAAATCATTAATTACACTCCACATGTTTCTAATCCTCTATCTTTCTTTCAATATATACATCGAGTGCATGCAGTATCACAGAAAAATATCTTGCAATGAAAATGGGATGATGACCGGAAACAGGATGAACTGACAGAAAAATATCCCATATAAAAATATATGGGATAGGAAGATACATAATCAGAAAACTTCATATAAAATGAAATCTTATGTGTGCAATTAAGATATCTTCTCTGTCCGCTTGCCTGAGAGATTCATACGAAAACGTATGTTGCACCTTCGGCCCCCGGTTCATCCGGGCGTCTCCAGAGAGTCGATCCATTTACAGTTGCACCGGTATGACCGGCACCTGAGAGTGTTACTCCTTCGGTAGACTTGCGTCGTTTTCCTGCAAACTTCATCTCGAAATTGTTGATTCAACTATATCGTGTAAGAATACAAATTGCAAGGAGGTTTTTCCTGTTTTCCTGCATTTATGCAAAAAAATAGGGAGAAAAAAATGATTCATAAGAAACGCTTATAAAAGAAAACAAGTATACGAAAATATAGGCAGAAGAATAAAACTGTCAAATTCTGAAAAAAATATAAAAAGTGTGAAAATGCCTTGATGTTTCGGAAATTTTGAGAGAAACTAAAAGAAGAATGACAACAGAGTAACAGGCAGAGATCCGTGCTTCTTCGGAACATGATCGCGGAGATATGGATTGATGATGAAAAAGTGTAAGAGAAGGGAGATTTTTTTATGCTGCAGGAATGGAAAGCAATGGAAAAACCGGAGGAGGAAGAGATCAGGGCGCGCCTTGCCGCTGCAAAAGAAAAGTTAGCAAAGCAGCAGCTTTTGATCAAAGAGCAGAAGATACCGGTACTTGTGCTCATGGAAGGCTGGGGAACCGCCGGAAAAGGTTCTGTGATCGGTCAGGTGATCCAGAATATCGATCCGCGTTTCTTCAAGGTGGAATCGATGGGGGAAAAGAGTGAGGAGGAGTGCCGGAAACCGTTTTTATACCGCTATTTCAGACGGATCCCGGAAGAGGGAAAGTTCGTATTTCTCGATTCGGGCTGGATGGATGAGATCGTAAAAGACGAGCTGCACGGAAAACTTTCCGATGAGGATTATGCAAAACGGATCGAGAGTGTGAGACGTTTTGAGCGCCAGCTTACCGATAATGGTTATCTGGTCATGAAATTTTTCCTGCATATCCCGGAGAAAGAACAGGCAAAACGGATCGAACATTTAGAGCATGAAAAAGATACGGTCTGGCGTGTCAGCAAAAATGATCTCTGGCAGAACCGGCATTATGAGAAGTGCGAAGAGGCATTTTCTTCCTATATGAAAAACACAAATATGCCGTCTGCACCGTGGTACATTATTGATGCAAAGTCAAGAAAATGGACGGAACTTCAGGTTTTAGAGACATTGACACAGGGAATCGAGATTGCGTTGAGTAATCAGAAGCTGGCAGTACCTCTTTTGCAGAATGTTTTTCCGTTAGTGCGGATGCCGCTTTTGGCAGAAGTGCCTTTGGACAAAGAGATTGAGGCGGATGAGTACCGCAAGGAACTGAAAGAACTGCAGAACCGGCTCGGTGAGCTGCACAATCGTCTTTACCGGAAAAAAGTGCCGGTCATCATTGCCTATGAGGGCTGGGATGCAGCGGGAAAAGGCGGCAACATCAAGCGGATCGCAGGAGCACTTGACCCGCGCGGTTACGAAGTTCATCCGATCGCAAGCCCGGAACCTCATGAGAAAGCAAGACATTACCTGTGGCGTTTCTGGACGAGACTGCCGAAAACAGGACATATCGCTATTTTTGACCGCACCTGGTATGGAAGAGTGATGGTGGAGCGTCTGGAGGGATTTTGCAGTGAAAATGACTGGATGCGCGCCTACAATGAGATCAACGAATTTGAAAAAGAACTTCACGACTGGGGCGCTGTGATCATCAAATTCTGGGTGCAGATTGACAAAGATACGCAGCTTGAGCGTTTTAATGAGAGACAGAATACACCGGAAAAACAGTGGAAGATCACAGACGAGGACTGGCGCAACCGTGACAAATGGGATGCGTATGAGACAGCGGTCAATGAGATGATCCAAAAGACCAGCACCTCCTATGCTCCGTGGCATATTTTAGAGTCTGTCGACAAGAAATATGCCCGGATAAAAGCTCTTAAGATCGTTGTGGAGGAGCTGGAGAAGGTGTTGGGGTAAAGGATAATATTAAGCCAGTTCAGCTTCCAGCTTATTAATATGTTTGAATTCAACGATCACCATGCTAAGACCGACTGCAAAGGACAGAAGGTCGGCAATCGGTCCTGCATAAAGTACGCCCATAATGCCGAAAAAATGCGGCAGTGCAACGATAAGCGGCAGCAGGAACAGGATCTGTCTGGTCAGGGAGAGGAAAGTTCCCTTGTACGCTTTTCCGATGGAACTGAAAAACATCGAGGAGATCGGCTGCAAAAAGTTTAACCAGGTGAAGAACAGGAAGGCTCGGAAATAGTTGACACCGAACTCAAAATATTCTTCGCTTCCGCTTCCGAACAGACCAAGGATCTGTCTCGGGAAAAGCTGGAACAGCAAAAAGGAAATAATGGATACAACCGCACCGACTGACGCTGCGAGAAGGAAAGCGTCCTTCACCCGTTTGTATTGCTTTGCACCGTAATTAAAACTTTCAATTGGCTGGCTTCCCTGGGACAGTCCGATAATAATAGAAAAATAAAGCTGGTTTACCTTCATGACAATTCCGGCACAGGCGATCGGGATGGATTCGCCATAAACGGACTGTGCGCCGTAGTGTTTTAACAGGTTGTTCATGACGATCTGCACGATCATCATGGCAATCTGGTTAATGCCTGAGGACATGCCGAGGGAACAGATCTGTGCGAGAACTTTCCCGGAAGGGATAAAATGCTGTTTTTCTAATGTCACAGTGTGGTAATGCATGAGGTAACGGATCGCGATCGCAGCGGAGATGATCTGTCCGATGACAGTCGCCCAGGCAGCACCGTACATTCCCCATTGGAAACCGAATACGAACAGTGCGTCTAAGACAATATTAATGACAGCACCTGAAACTGTGACAAACATTGCCATTTTCGGGTTGCCGTCCGCACGGATCAGGTGACCGCTTCCGATGGTTAAGATCAGAAATGGAAAACCGACCGCTGTGACGCGGACATATTGCTCTGCCAGTGGGAGTACATCTGCCGGGGAACCAAAGAGCACTAACAGCGGATTTAAAAACAGTTCGGTGATAAGCAGTAAAAGAAATCCGAGTGAGAGTAGCATAGTGATGGAGTTGCCGATATAATAAGGAGCTTCCTCTTTTCGTCCAGCGCCCATATGAAGGTTAAAGCTTGCTGCTCCGCCGATCCCAAAAAGCAGTGCCAGCGAAGTGCAGAGCATAGAGAGTGGAAAGGCGATATTGGTTGCAGCATTTCCGAGCGTGCCGACTGCATTTCCGATAAAAAGCTGGTCAGCGATATTGTAAACGGCGCTGACAAGCATTGCGATAATGCTTGGAACAGCAAAACGTGCCACCAGCGTGGAAATTCTATCGGTACCAAGTGGATTTGTCATTTGTTTTTCCTGTGTCATGTTGATAAACTCCTTTTTTATAAAATTCAGGTGTCAAAATGTCTGTATTTTCATTTATAATATCAAATTGTACATCAAAAATTGTGAATCATTTGAAACCAGAAAAATTGTAAGCCTGCTAACATTTTCTGTCAAGAATAAAAAATTATAAAATGTCTCTGAAATTTTTATGAAAGAATCACGGAAAGGCTTTACCAAACCGAAGAACGCAGATAAAATGGAACTCATAAAGCAAGCGAAAAACAGGAGAAGCAGATATTGAATACAACCAAAATCGCACTGGAAGCGTCATTGAAAGAGCTTTTGAAAAAGAAACCTTTTGATAAGATCACCATCGCAGATCTGACAGAGGACTGTGGGATCAGCCGTATGGCATTTTACTATCATTTCAAGGATATCTATGATCTGGTAGAGTGGGCATGTGTGGAAGACGGCAAAAAAGCCCTGCGGGATAAGAAAACTTACGATACCTGGCAGGAGGGGTTTGCCCAGATCTTTGAGGCAGTGCTAGAAAACAAGCCGTTTATTATGAACGTCTATCATTCGGTGAGACGTGAAAAGATCGAGAGTTTTCTATACAAACTGACATACCAGCTGATTGCGGATGTTGTCGAGGAAAAATGCTCCAGAGATCATCTGCCGGAAACAGATAAACAGTTTATTGCAGATTTTTACAAATACGGTTTTGTCGGAATCATGTTAGACTGGATCGACCGCGGAATGAAAGAGGATTATCAGAAGATCGTAGATCTGCTCGCAGTGACGTTGCATGGTAATATTGCCAATTCCATCCGTAATTTTGAACAGGTGAAGGAAAAAATGTAATTTGCGATAAAGAAGATTTTGAGCAATTGAAAGAATATTATGGGGCGTTTCACAGACACCCATAGGATTTTTTACAAAAAAGGTGAAGTGATAAAATTTTTATCATTTCACCTTTTTTGTAAATTGGCAATCATTTTGGGGCAAGCTATCATAGAGACATCAAAAAACAGATTAGACAATTGCAAAACTCCTAGAAAATGTGAATTGAATTACGGAAAGTTGACAAGAGCAAAAGAAAACACTGGGGAACCGCCGGTTCTTAGAAGGC
>ERZ779649.855-NODE-855-length-20025-cov-2.042364_pt1 | contig 20025 bp, 27 predicted proteins | sample MGYA00511882_ERZ779649 | MGnify/ENA primary metagenome ERZ779649 (study PRJEB29588, sample SAMEA2157793) | human gut metagenome | biome: human gut; feature: human-associated habitat; material: faeces | place: Denmark | collected 2008/2010 ... | reverse complement strand
TTTCTTCAGGAACTTTTGATAATATAATTAGAAATGTAGTTGCTAACAATATAATTACTGAGAAAATTGCCACGATTTTTAATGATTTATTTTTTATCTTTTTAAACATAAAAACACCACACTTATAAAACAATTTAAAATTATTTTATCCATATATGGTGTTTTTATACAATATATTAAAATATTCCTTCTATTATTCCATTTTCATCAATATTTATATGCTCTGCTGCAGGTTTTTTAGGAAGACCTGGCATTGTCATTATCTTTCCTGTTAAAACAACGATAAACTCTGCACCTTCTTTTAATTTTAATTCTGTTACATGAAGATTAAATGGTTTATCTCCTAATAAATCTTTTGGATCATCTGAGAAAGAATATTGCGTTTTTGCAATACACACTGGGAATTTTGAATCATTTAATTCTTTTAACTGTTCTTTTGCAGTATCCGAATATTCTACATCAGTTGCACCATAAATCTTTTGTGCTACAGCTTTTATTTTTGCTTCAACAGTAGCATTAATATCATATATATATTTAAACTCATTCTTTGTTTCACATATCTTTGTAAGCTTTTGTGCTAAATCAATAGCTCCTTCTCCACCTTTTGTCCAGTTTTCTAATAAACTTACTTCTACAACTCCGTTTAATTCTTCTTTTAATATTTCTATTTCATTATCAATGTCTGTAACAAATTTATTTATTGCAACTATTGGTGTTATACCATATTTCTTTATATTATCAATATGTCTTAACAAATTATGAATTCCTACTTTTAATGCTTCAATATTTTCTTTAGAGCATTCTTCTTTACTTACACCACCATGATATTTTAATGCTCTTAAGGTTGCAACTATTACAACTGCATTAGGCGTTTTTTCTAGTAATCTACATTTTATATCTAAGAATTTTTCTGCTCCTAAATCTGCCCCAAATCCAGCTTCTGTAACTACATAATCTCCCATTTTTAATGCCATATTTGTTGCAATTATACTATTACATCCGTGTGCGATATTAGCAAATGGCCCCCCATGTATTAATACTGGATTATTTTCTAATGTTTGAACTAGATTAGGTTTTATCGCATCTTTAAGAATTACAGCTAAACTTCCATCAGCTTTTAAATCTCTACATGTTACGGGTTTATTTTGCTTATTATAACCAATAACTATGTTCCCTAATCTTCTTTTTAAATCTTGCATATCTTTAGATAAACATAGAATTGCCATTATTTCAGAAGCAACTGTTATATCAAAACCGTCTTCTCTTGGCTTCATATTTTTCTCTCCAGAAAGAGATACTTCCACTTTTCTTAATGCCCTATCATTTAAATCTAAACATCTTTTCCATGTTACTTTTTCTATCCCTAGTTCATTTCCTTGCCAAATATGATTGTCTATAATTGCACTTAATAGATTATTGGCTGTTGTTATTGCATGAATATCTCCTGTAAAATGCAAATTTATATCTTCCATAGGTGCTACTTGTGAATATCCTCCACCTGTAGCTCCTCCTTTAATTCCAAACACTGGTCCTAAAGAAGGTTCACGTAATGCTAATATTGCTTTCTTATTTATCTTATAAAACGCATCTGCTAATCCTATAGAGGTAGTTGTTTTACCTTCACCAAGTGGTGTAGGATTTATTGCAGTAACTAATATAAGCTTTCCGTCTTTATTGTTTTTGACTTTATCATAATAATCTAAAGATATTTTGGCTTTATATTTACCATATTGCTCTAGATAATCTTCACTTATTCCTAACTTTTGAGCAATTTCGTTAATATTTTTTAATTTTGCATTTCTTGCAATTTCGATATCTTGCATAACATTATCTCCTAAATTCAAATTTTCTACCCACTAAAAGATGCATCCAACAATTATACCAATTATAGCTCCCACAAATACTTGAAATGGTGTATGTCCTAGAACTTCTACTAATTTTTCAGAAACCTGTACTCCAGATAAACCTGGTGTTTCTATTAATTTATTTAATAATTTTGCTTGTTTTCCTGCTGCTCTTCTTACTCCTGCAGCATCATACATAACAACAAAAGCAAAAATAACTGAAAGAGCAAATATAGAACTATCTAAACCATGTTCCTTACCAATTAGTGTTGCTAAAGAAACAACTACTGCCGAGTGTGAACTAGGCATTCCTCCTGCTCCTAATATTCTCTTAAAGTTAAATTTCTTTGTAGTTACTAAATCCCAAATAACTTTAAACAATTGTATTCCAAACCATGTTAATAATGGTACATAAATAAATTTGTTTGTTATAAATTCTGTAAAATAATTCATCTCCCTTTATCCTATCCTTCCTTTGGTAAAAAATTCTCTTCTGTTATATTTCCATCATTATTTATTAAGATATTGATTCTCTTTTCTGAATCTTCTAATATTTTATTACATTCTTTTGAAAGCTTAATGCCTTCCTCGAATTTCTTAACTGATTCATCTAATGATAAATCTCCCTTTTCTAATTCAGCTGTAATTTGCTCTAATTTTTTCATCGCTTCTTCAAAATTAATCTCTTCCATATTTCCCCCATATCTTAAAGAATCTTAGCTTGCTTCTTACCATCTTGCATTCTAATATTTATTGTATCATCTTTTTGCAAGTCAGCTATACTCTTTACAATACCATTATTTTTTTCTATTATCGAATATCCTCTACTTAAAGTTTTTAAAGGACTTAATGCATCTAATTTAGAAAAATTCTTTATAGCTTGTGTTTTACTTACTTGAAGTTTATTTGTTACACTATTTGTTATAGATTTTACTAATATGTCTAATTTTAAATAGTTATCATTTACAATTTTTAATGGATCAGTATATACTCTACTTCTCATACATTTTTCATATCTCATCTGCATTAGTTCTACTTTTTTCTTTAATGCATTTTTTAATCTAATATTATATGTACTTAAATTTTGCATTATGTCTGTTATGTTAGGCACCACTATCTCTGCTGCAGCTGAAGGCGTTGGAGCACGCAGATCTGCGACAAAATCCGAAATAGAAAAGTCCGTTTCATGTCCTACTGCAGAAACAATTGGAAGTTCTGACTCGTAAATAGCTCTTGCTACAACTTCTTCGTTAAAAGGCCATAAATCTTCTAACGATCCTCCTCCTCTTGCCAATATCAAGACATCTGCTAATTTATTTTTATTCATTATTTTAATAGCTTCTGCAATCTTTTCTCCTGCACCTTCTCCTTGAACAGGAACTGGATATAGTCTTATATATACATTTGGATTTCTTCTTGTAGAAACATTTATAATATCTTTAATTACTGAACCCGTATTAGAAGTTAATACACCTATAACTTTTGGCATAACTGGTAATTGTTTTTTATGCTCCTTACTAAATAATCCTTCTTTTTCTAGTTTAGCTTTTAACTCTTCGTAGGCAGCGTAAAGACTTCCCATTCCATCTTCTTGCATAGCTTTACAATATAATTGATACACGCCATCTCTTTCAAAAACTGAAACAGTACCAAAAGCTAACACACTCATTCCATCTTTTGGTACAAATTTTAAATTAGATGTATATGATTTAAACATAATACATTTAATTAAAGAATTGTCATCTTTTAATGTAAAATACATATGACCAGTGTAATGGTGCTTAAAATTTGAGATTTCTCCTTTAATTAATATATTATTTAAGTATTCATCATCCGCTATTTTATTTTTTATATAACTATTTAATTCTGTTACAGATATTGCTTTATATTCCATTATTCTATATTTAACTCCTTAACCACATTTGCAAGTACTCCATTAATAAATGATGCAGATGTATCTTCACCATATTTTTTAGCCAGTTCTACGACTTCATTTATTACTACTTTAAAAGGAATTTCTTTGTACTGAATTTCATAAATTGCTAGTATTAATAAAGCTTTATCAATTTTAGATATTCTATCTATTGTCCAATTATCTTTAAGATTTTTTGAAATTTTTTCTGTAATGTCTTCTATATTATTATTTATCGCATTTATAGTTTTTTGTATGTCTTCTTTATCTCTTTCTTTTAAATTATTTTCTCCTAAAAAAATTTGTAATTCTTCATCATTCATTTCTTTATTTATTTGACCACTATATAATATTTTAAATGTTAATTCTCTTTTTGCTGATTTTTCCATTTAATTCCCCTCTTACATTTTGTCTATAAAATTTTTTAATTTTTCTTTTACTGCATATTTATTTCTTTGAACATAATTTCCTATAAAAATGCCCATCACAATTAGTATAATACCAATAATTAACTTGTATAAACCTGTTAATAGAATTAATATTGCAATGACAGCACCAATTATAGCTCCACTATATTCAGAAACAAAATCTTTAAAATTATTCATATTTATCTCCCTTTCTACCCTTCCACCTTGTTTTCTATTGTTGGAGTAATATTTCTAACTCTTACATTTACTGCTTTAGTTTCTAAATCTGAAGTTTTCTTTATTGCTTCTTTTACTCTATTTTGTATACTTGCAGTTAAATCTTTGATTACAATATTTGGATGTACATATAATGTAACATATACTCTTAAATTATTTTCTTTATCTAATCCTACTTTTGCTACAACATTTTCTGTTCCATCAAACCCATTAACTATATTTACAACTAAGTTCTCTAGAGTATCTTTAGAAATTAATAATCTTCCATTATCATTTTCCATTAAAATACCATCTTTAGTAGCTCTTTCATCTTTGCCACCAAAGAAAATTGCTTTTAATGCTAGTAGTATAAACACAATTGAAACACCTAATATTATATTAGAAGTTGGTTCTGTAGATAATGCACTTTCTAAATATGGCATTAAATTTTCTAATTCTATCCAACCAAATATTACACTTGCTGTAATTACTGACAAAACAAACATTATTATTGAAAATATAACTAATATAAATCTATCTAAAAATTTCATATTTTCCTCCTTAGTTTTCCTCTGTTTTTTCTATATTTACACCTTGAACATGTACATTTACTTCATTTACTTTTAATCCTGTCATTGTTTCTACTGATTGTTTTACTTTATTTTGAATATCGAAAGCTACATCTGGTATACGAACACCATAATTTACAATTATGTTTACATCTATTTTTACATTATTTCCATCAGTTTCTGCTTTAATACCTTTGCTTAAATTTTTCTTTCCACTTAATACTTCTGTTATACCTCCAGCTATTCCACCTGCCATTTCAGCAACTCCTGAGATTTCTGAAACAGCAATTCCTGCAATAGTTGTTATAACTTCTTCTGCGATATTTATGTTATCTTCTTCCTCATTTAAAATATTTTCTACTAAATTTACATTCTCATTATTTTCTTCCATAGTTATCCCTCCTATATTTACTCTAGCATCGTTCAAGAGTATTACATAACAAAAAAATTGATATACTTAAAATCTGTATCAAGTATATCAATTTCTATATATTTTTACAACTATTTTCCAAAAAATATTTCATGCTCTAAAAATTATATTTCTTTAGAAAAAATCATACCTGCAATTAAATGATTTCCTCTTAAGAAATCTGCTGTAGGCATTCTTTTTGCATTTTCGCCTTGAATCTCTAATATTTTTAATACTCCACCATTAGCTTTTATATATAATCCATCTTTATCATCTGCAATTAAAATTGTTCCTGGTACTAGATTATTAAACTTGGCTTCATATTCTTCAAATTCGGTTTTATACGAAAAGAATTCCTCCTTTGTTAATACTTTTGATTTCCAAAATTTGATTTTCTTACCATCTATATATGAATATGCTCCCATTATTGGATTAAGACCCCTAATTAAATTATGAATCTTATTTGCATCAGAGTTTTCCCAATCTATTAATGCCATTTCTTTATTAAGCATTGGCGCTAAAGTTGCTTCTTCTGTTTGTTTCTCCCTTGGTGCTTTACCTTCTTCTATTAATTTTAAAGTCTTTACTAAGATTTCTCCACCAATCTTAGTAAGTTTTTGCCATAAATCGCCTGTTGTTTCCTCTGGACCAATTTCAACTTCTTCTTTAAGAATCATATCTCCTGTATCCATGCCTTCGTTCATATACATTGTTGTAATTCCAGTAATTTTTTCACCATTTAAAACTGCCCATTGAATTGGCGCAGCCCCTCTATATTTAGGAAGTAATGAGCCATGAACATTTATACAACCTAATTTAGGAATTTCTAATATTTCTTTTGGTAAAATTTTTCCATATGCTACAACGCAAATTACATCTGGAGCCAAAGTTCTAATTTCATCTAAAAATTCTGTATTATTTCTTATTTTAATTGGTTGATAAATTTTTAGATTTTTTTCTAAAGCATATTCTTTTACTGGTGAATATGCTAGCTTCATTCCTCTTCCTTTTGGTTTATCCGGATTTGTTACTACTCCAATTATTTCGAATCCTGCATCATATATACTTTTTAATGATTCTTGTGCAAAATCTGGAGTTCCCATAAATAATATTTTTAACATAAACAATCTCCTTTTAAAATTACAAATAATCTATATCCATTATTCTGGCTTAATAGTTTCTAATGTTCCAGGTAACATATTGTCTACAAATAAAATCCCATCTAAATGATCAGTTTCGTGACAAATTGCTTGCGCTAATAAGTCCTTGGCTTTAATTTTTTGTTTTTTACCTTCTAAATCATAATATTCTGCTTCTACTTCTTTTGGTCTTAAAAGTACAGCAAATTGATTAGGAAAACTTAGACAACCTTCTTCTACCTCATGTTCCCCTTTTGTTTTTGTAATTACAGGATTTATTAGCACAATAGGACCCTTTCCATCATATATATCTATTACAATAACTCTTTTTAATATTCCAACTTGTTGTGCAGCTAATCCTACTCCGTTATTTTTATGCATAGTTTCTATCATATCATCTACAAGTTCTTTTAATTTATCATCAAACTTTTCTACTTCCTTTGCTCTTTTTCTTAGTATTTCATCTCCGTTTTGTCTAATTAATCTAATTGCCATTTTTTCCTCCTTTTTATAAAATCACATCATATTTGTCGGATTTATATCTGCAATAACTCTTGCATTATTTTTTAATAATTCTTTGTCATATAAGCATTCATTTATAATCTCTATTAATTTGTCGTTTACTTCTGATTTTATTATTATTCTCCATCTATACCTATTTTTTATTTTGTCTATTGGTGCAGGTAATGGTTTTAAAATATTTGCAGCTATATCTTCCTGTTGTATTTTTTTATGCAAATTAGCATATAGTTGATTAGCAGTTTTGGATACAATTTCTTCTCTTTCACCACTTATTCCAAACATAATTATATCACAAAAAGGCGGATATCTCAATTGCTTTCTTAATTTTATTTCTACATTATAAAACTCTTCATAGTTTTGTTTTTTAGAATATTGAATACTATAATTATCTGGATTATATGTTTGAATTATTACATTTCCCGGTAATTTTTCTCTTCCTGCTCTTCCTGCTACTTGTACAAGCAAATCGAATGTTCTTTCACTTGCCCTATAATCATCTATATTTAGACTTCCATCTGCAGAAACAACACCAACTAATGTAACATCTGGAAAATGATGACCTTTAACAATCATTTGTGTTCCAATTAAAATATCTATTTTTTCCTCATTAAACTTTCTAAGAATTTCCTCATGTGAATTTTTCTTTGTTACAGTGTCTATATCCATTCTAATTGTTGAAGCTTTTGGAAACATTTTATTTATTTCCAGTTCTAATTTTTGAGTTCCTGTTCCAAAATGTCTTATTTTCTTGCTACCACAATTAGGACATATCTTAACTAAAGATTCCTCGTATCCACAATAGTGGCATTTTAATTTTTCTTCTTTTTTGTGATATGTAAGGCTTATATTACAATTTCTACATTTAGCAACATATCCGCAATCTCTACACATTATAAATGTAGAAAATCCCCTTCTATTTAAGAAAAGAATCGTTTGTTTCTTATTCTTTAAGTTTTCTTCTATTAATTTATATAGTTTAACACTAATCATCGTTCTATTGCCATTGGCAAGTTCCTGTTTTAAATCTACAACTTCTATACTTGGCAAATTAGAGTTATTTGCTCTTTTAGTTAATTTTAAAAGTTCTATATTCCCTTGTTGTGCTTCATAAAATGTAGTTATATCAGGTGTTGCACTTCCTAATAATACTGGGATTTTATTGTATTTTGCAAGCTCTGTTGCTACTTCTTTTGCATTATATCTAGGTGGCATTTCTGATTTATAAGATGAATCATGTTCTTCATCAATTATTGTTATCCCAAGATTTTTAACTGGTGCAAAAATTGCTGACCTAGCACCTATAACAATTCTTGCCTCACCACTTTCTATTCTCTCCCAACTGTCATGTCTTTCACCAACAGATAATTTACTATGCAATACAGAGATAATTTCTTTTCCAAATCTTTCTATAAATCTATTAATCATTTGTGGTGTAAGTGAAATTTCTGGAACTAGCATTATAGCACTTTTTCCTTGTTCTACTATCTTTTCTATTAATTGCAAATAGATTTCAGTTTTTCCGGAACCAGTTACACCATATAATAAATATTTTTTAAATTCTTTTCTTTCTATTGAATCTGCAATTTTAGAATATGCTAGTTGTTGTTCAGTTGTAAATTGTAAATTTTTTGTTCTTGTAATATTTTTATTTAATAATGGATTTCTTACTACCTTTTGTTCCTGTAGTTTTAAAAATCCATTCTTTTCTAGCGTTTTTACAATTGCTCTTGAAGTCTCTGTTTTTTCTATTAATTCTGATTGCAAGGTTTGTCCATTTTTTATTAGATACATTAAAATTCTTTGTTGTTTTTCTGATTTTATCTTATTATTGTTGATATAATCCAATGTTTGTTCAGTACTCATAACTAAAGATGCAAATAGTGCTGTCTTATCTTTTGCACGATTCGCAAAATTCTTTGTAGTTGTTCCTGGTTTAAGCATTAATTTCATACATTCTGCTACATTTGAAAAATATCTTTTGGCCATCCATTTAGCTAAAATTATTTTTTCTGTTGTTAGTGATTGTTCTTCTATTTTTGCAATATCTTTTACTTCATATTCTGTGCTTTCTTTAATGTTTGTTACAAAACCTTCTTCTAATTTTTTATTTCTTCCGAAAGGAATTAGTACCCTACTTCCTATTGATATATTATTTTCCATTTCTTTTGGTATATTGTAGTCAAAATGCCTATTTAAAGTTTTTACATTAGATTCTATAATTACTTCCGCTATCATCTTGTCTCCTTATTCTAGATATATAGAAAAAGATATCATTATTCTTTTTTATATAAGAACAACAATATCTTAATTTTAAAACTCTGTATTTTTTACATTTGCTTCTTCTTCGATTATTTTTTGTATTATAGATACCGTTTTTTCTAAATCGTTATTCTTTATTACATAGTCGTATATCCCAATTTTCGATTCTTCAAAATCGAATCTATTTAATCTTAATTGAATCTCTTTTGGGCTTGGTTTATCTATTCTACTTTCTAATCTTTTTTGTAGTTCGTCCTTTGGAACTCTTAAAAATATTGTTACTACTTTTGTGTCTTGTTTTAATAGTTCTATTAAATGTTGAGTTCCATTTACATCTATGTCTTTTACAATAATTTTTCCTTCTTTTATTTTTTCATTTAAAATTTTTCTTGATGTCCCATAATAATGATTATGATGTACGTCATATTCATATAATTCCCCATCTTTTATCATTCTTTCAAATTCTTCTGTTGAAACAAAATTATATGTTTCTCCTGGTACATCTCCTGGTCTTACTTCTCTATCTGTATAAGAAGGTATTGCTATTACATTTTCCATTCTTTTAATTAATTCTTTTTGAATAGTATTTTTTCCAGCTCCTGCAACGCCAGACAATATAACTAGCATATAACCACCTTTCCTTCAGCTACTTCGTTAGTTGCTAGTGTTACAGCTGAATGAGATTTTACTTTTGTTACAGTAGGTTTTCCTGCTGCTATTTGTCTTGCTCTTTTAGAGACCATAATTACTAATGTATATCTATTATCTACTTTTGTTAATAAATCTGTTACAGATGGTTTAACCAACATATAAAATTCCTCCCCTAATTATTTTCTATATTCTTGTCTAGTCTTGATGCTACTGTTTCTGGTTGAAGTGCAGAAAGTATTAAATGATCTGAATCTGTAATAACTACAGCTCTTGTCCTTCTTCCATATGTGGCATCTATTGCTGTTCCTTTATCTTTCGCCTCTTGCACCATTCTTTTTATAGGTGCAGATTCTGGACTTACTATTGCTATAATTCTATTTGCAGAAACTATGTTTCCAAAACCAATATTTACTAATTGCATTATAAAATCACTTCCTATTCTATATTTTGAACTTGTTCTCTAACATCTTCTAATTCAGTTTTTAATTCTATTACTAAATTTGTTATTTCTAAACAATTTGATTTAGAACCTATTGTATTTACTTCTCTATTCATCTCTTGTATTATAAAATCTAATCTTTTTCCTGCTTTTTTAATACTTTCAGATTGTAATAGTTCTTTAAATTGTACAATATGACTTTTTAATCTTGTGATTTCTTCTTCTATTGATGTTTTGTCTGCATATAGAACTACTTCTTGTGAAATCCTTGCTTCATCTACTATATCTGTTTGTAGCATTTCCTTTATTCTGTCCTTTAATTTTACTACATATTGATCAATAAGTCCAGTAGAATATTGCGAAATATTTAAAATATTCTCATTAATTAACTCTAGTCTATTAATCATATCTTCTGCTAATTTCTTACCTTCTGCTTCTTTCGCTTCTAGCAAATTAGCTATTGCTTCCTCTAAAGCATTACTTAATTCTTCCCACAATATATCAGAATTGTCATCTTGCGTTATGTTTAATACGTCTGGAAGCCTTGCTATTTTCATAACTGTTATATCATTTGTTATATTATTTTCTTCTTCAATCTTTTTTAACTCTTCTATGTATGCTTTTGCTAAGCTTTGATTAATTGTAATTTTTTTGCCTAAATTACTGTTGTTTACAAAAGTTATACTAATATCTATTTTTCCTCTTTCTATCTTTTCTTGAATTTTCTTTTTTATTTTATCTTCTAAAAAACTTAGTCCGTATGGAAGTCTTACATTGATATCAGTATATCTATGGTTTACTGCTTTTATTTCTACAGTATACTCTCTTTCTGAATTAGTATAAAAACCTCTACCAAAACCTGTCATACTTCTTATCATTCTTCTTCTCTCCTATTTCTTTTTCTTCTTTTTTGATTTTTTCTTTGAACTATTATTTGATTTAGCTTGTGTTTTCGCTTTGGATTGAACTGTATTTTTTTCTTTATTTTCTTTTTGTTCTTTAGTTTTGTCTTCCACTTCTGCTTCTTTTTTATCTTGTTTATTTTCTTCTTGGTCAGTATTAGTTTTCTCTTCTACTTTTTTGTTTCTTCTTCTATGTGTTTCTATTTTTATAATTTTTTCTTCTTTAACAATCTCACTAATATCATTTAAACTTCTTAGATATTCTTTTTAGGTCTTATTATATATCCTTACACATTTAATAATATAATATACAGATATTAACAATGATTCAATTGCAATAACCATAACAAATTTATCTATAAATAGTTGATAAATATATACTTCACACAATGTGACTATTGCAACAAATAAAGCTTCTAATCCATGTGCAAACAATGTTAAATCTATCTTTTTGTAACTTCTCTCAAATAAAATTATTGAAAATATTAATATAGAAATACTAAACACTTTTAAATCTACGATAAAAGTATCTTCTCTTATATTCATATATCCCAATATTTTTAATATACAAAATGCTAATATCACTATAGCAATTATTATGTTTCTAAATATTTTTTTATTTGCCTTTTTCTCATATTCTTTCGACATTTTCTTTTGTTGTTTCTTTTCTTTTTCTATTTCAGCAATTATTTTTTCTGCTTTTTTATCTTTCTTTTTGTTTTCTTTCTTAGTTTTGTCTGTTTCTTTAGTATCTTCTTTTACTATTTCCTCTTTTTTATTCTTTTCTTCTTTTTTAGTTTCTACAGTTTTTTCTTCTTTTTGTTCTGCTGTATTTGCTACATCTTCTATTATTTCTTCTTTATTCTCTTGCATTACTTCTTTTGTAGTATTAGTTGTTTTCTTAGTTTTTGGTTGATTTTTCTTTGATTTTTTATTCTTCTTAGACATATTTAACACTCCTTAATTTAAATCTCCTAATTCATACATTAATATTCCACTTACTACTAATGCTACTGTTTCTGTTCTTAGAATTCTTTTTCCTAATGTAACTACAGATACATTCTGATTTAATCTTAATTGTTCTATTTCACTTTCTGCAAATCCACCTTCTGGACCAATTACAATACCAATATTTAATTCTTCTTTATTATCATTCTTTAATTGTTCTATTTCGTCTTTTATACTTATCTTTTCTTCGTTTTCATATAGGACAAAAATTTTATCAAACTCATCAAATTTTATATCAGCTATATTTATTATATTTTCTATTGTAGGAATTATATCTCGTCCAGATTGTTTTGCAGCTACTTCTGCAATTTTTCGCCACCTATCTACTTTATTTTGTTTATCTTTATCTTTTAATTTTATTACTGTCCTTTTTGTAATTACCGGAACTATAGTTTTTACTCCTAGTTCAGTTGCCTTTTGAATTATTAATTCCATCTTATCTGACTTTGGCAATCCCTGAAAGATAGTTATATTCAAATTAGATTCTGCTAAGCTTTTTACTTCGTCTAAAATTTTGCATACTATTTTATTTTCTTCTATATTTTTTATTACGCATTCATAATTTTTCTGAGTATCTGAATTGCAAATATTAATCTTATCATCGATTTTTTTTCTTAATACATTTTTTATATGATTTACATCACTACCAGTAATCCATATTTCTTCATTTTCTTTTAGATTTTCTGTTTTTATAAAAAATTTTGGCATTTATCTGCTCCTATCTAATTTTTTCGATTTCATTATACTCTTTTTAACAATTTAATTCAAGGAAAACCAAAAGAATTATCTAGTTTTCTAAAATAATAGCTGGCTTATTGCTTACTTTTTCGCAAAACATTTCGTCATGTTCTATAAATAAAAGTGTTGGCATATATTCCAAAATCATATTTTCTATTTGCTCACGGGTTTGTATATCTATATAGTTTAATGGCTCATCCCAAATGTATATATGTGCATTTTCTGATATACTCTTACCTAACAATATTTTCTTTTTTTGCCCCTCACTTAAATTTTCCAAATCGTGTTGCATTTCGGTTTGACTTATTCCCATCTTTACTAACATTGCCCTAAATACACTTTCATTTAATTTATTTTCTGCGATAAATACTTTTAATGAGCCTTTTAATGTATGCGTATCTTGTGGTACATATGAGATTTTTAAGTTATTTCCTATGTTTAGGATTCCTTTATATCTATTTTCTTTATTAACAATTGCTTTTATAATACTAGACTTTCCTGCACCATTTTTTCCTTTAATACATATTCTGTCTCTATTTTGTATAGAAAAGTTTATAGGTTTAAATAATGGCTTTTCATATTCTATTTGGAAATTTGTAGCCGTGATAAGCTCATTTTTTTCATATAGCAATGGTACTATCTTTAACTTTTCTATGTTGTCTACATTAGAAAGTAGTTTTTTTGCTTCTTGTATATTTTTATTTTTTCTTTCTTCTGTAAAAAAGACTACCTTAAAAATATAGAATATTTTTGTGCTTTCGTGCAGACAGGTGCAATTCGGCATTTATTACACTATAAATCAAATATTTAAACAGAGCACAAATTTCGTACAAAAACGTACGTCTCGTACTAAATTGCACAAAATTGTATTTTGTACGCACAATGTATCAATCGTACAAAAACGTACCATGTTTCGTACGGACATAAACCAATTATAATCAACACATTATGTGATAAGACTGCACAATTTACACAGTTGCACAAAAAAGGAGTACCGTTTTTGCAAGGGGGATTAGTTTGTTCCGGTAAGTCTTGTTTATGTCCGTAAAACTTTGTATATTAGCGTAAACCATTCTATGACCTAAATGATAACTACCAAAATCGAAGTTCCCCCGCATCTATGTGAGTATATCCGCGGCAAATACTGTAACCTGACCTCTGATCCGGTCCGTTTCCCCGATAACCTGAATATCTATCACGTGATATTCGACCTTCTTCAGAAGAGACCGTCGGAAGCTCCGGTTGATCGTGGTAATTTAGAAATCTGTCTGCCTGAACGAAGTATAGGCAAATCCCCAGTGACCTACAACTATTTAGGGCTTCGCTCCCAGGTAATCATTTCCCGGAAAATAGAATTGATGATGTGGGCGGAGTTGCATGAATACCTGGACGAACAGAAGCACCGGTACGGAATCAAATACATTGATGGAGTGCAATTCTTCATGCGCAGATATGGAATTGATTCTCTTACGGAAGAAGCTTTTCTCAAACACTACCAGCGTTGGAGGGCAAAAGTGAGGAGAAAAGAAAAAAGGAGCTATAAAAAGCGAGAATAATTCATCGAGTAAGCGTAGTTAAATGTCCTTTTTTTGAGTGAAAAATGTTCGAAAAGAGAGAATCACAGATAGCATATTGTAAATCAACAGAATATGAATACAAACAATATCGGAGGAGTCATTCAGGCAGATTTCCTGTTCACGGATGAAATAAGTTTATTTTCAGTCATCAATCACTCAGCCGTTATCAGCCTTCACCGGCCCAATACCTGGAGAAACCTGCCTATCACCTATATGGGAGTTTCTCCAGATGTGGGAGCGGACGACACTCAAGCCGGTACGCTATACAAACAGACCCTTACCATCCGCCTGAAACGCACAGGACTGACAGATTCAGAACTTCACATCCTGCGGACTATCAATGTACGTGGTTGCGTAGTAAGATGCAAGGATGCGAATGGCAATATCCGATTGTATGGAAGCAAAGAGTACCCGCTTCTGGGAACCGTGATAGAGAAAACAGGAACCAAGGCCTCCGACCTCTCCGGAATTGAAGCCATTTTTTCCGGAAAAGGCGCCTATCCTCCACTACCTGTTACAGAGTTATAACCGTCCTTCGGCATCATTATATATAGCCGTATCATTGCAACAAAATAAGTGCAATGAGCCAAAAACGCATCATCTTATCAGATTCATCACTCAACCGGTACGGCTACCGGGTTCTTACTGCAGGACTTCTTCTTGAAGCTTTCATTGACAACCCAGTCATGCTGTATGGGCATTTCCGTGATGAAGGATCACCCCTATGGTGTGATTACAAAGCAATCGGATATTGGGACGATATCAAGATAGAGGACGACGTGCTTTCTGCTATTCCTGTTTTCGACAAGGTAGACGATTTATCGAAGACCATTGCCGCGAAATACGAAGCAGGGACCTTACGGGCCGCAAGCATTGGTATACGTATTCTGGCCACATCCTCCGAAAAAGAATATCTGCTTCCGGGACAAACACGCGAAACTGTTACCAAAGCAGAAGTCATGGAGGCTTCCATCGTGGATATCCCGGCCAACTCCCATGCCGTGCGCTTATACGACCGTTCCTCCTCCGTTTTACTGGCAGCGGGTATGGACACGAATATTGTGCCAGCATTAACAATCCCAAAAGAAAAGGCAATGAATTACAAACCATCATGGACCGGCTTCCTCTCTTTCCTGGGAATTTCAAAAGATAAAGCGGAAACCACCGAACTGTCTGCTGAAAACCTGGACTCTATCCATGCTGAAATGGAACGATTAAAGACAGAGAACGCTACTCTTGTACAGGCTAAGGCCGATATTGAAGAGAAACTTAACTCTGCCAACGCAAAGATTACAGAGCTGAACGGTTCTACATCCGGCAAGGATAACGAGATCAGTACTCTCAAGAACTCTATCACTGAGAAGGATTCTAAAATCACCCAACTTGAAGAGCAAGTGAAGAATCTGAAGAACGGTCCTACACCGGGGCATGCCGGTCTGACTCCTGAACAAGAGCCTGAAGGTAGCGGAACCCAGGAAGAGTTATCTGCTTTTTGTGACCAGAACGCAGGAAACTATCAAGCCATCACCGAGAAATTAAAAGCTGAGGGCCTGTATTAATAACCTAAACTTTAACTATTAAAAAGTCTATTCAAATGGCTGCAAATAAACTAATTGATGTCTCTAAACTGAACGAAGCACTGGTCATTTATGACCAAGCACTTCGTGCGCTGCCGTTTGCCACCCTCACCGAAGTGGCAAACCTACTGAAGCTGAATGTTATGGACCTGCAAGGCAAACACGCACGTATCAACGAGCGTCGTCGTGCCGGTGGTACGCAATCGTATAAAATCGGAAAGAACTTCGGACTGGTCGATAAACTCTTAGGTTACGAACCCTCAGTCATCGAGCCGAAAGATGTTGTCTGCATCACCAAAGAAAACTCCCAGAAGTACGATGATAACGAACTGCTGATCATCGGTGGCACTCCGGTAAGCAACACTACGAAAAAACATCCGATGGAAACCAAGGTTGCATTTACCCTGGTACGTTCGCATCTGGAAGATATCGTATATAGCCTGTTCTCTGCCGAACGGGATGAAGATTCCAACTCACCCGGCGGGGCTTTCGATGGTATTTATACCAAGATGGATATGCTGATCACTCGTGGCGATGTAAATGCGGCCCGTGGTAATTTCGCTATTTCCGGAGAGTTTGCCGCGCCAACGTCAGATACAGATTATACAGCTTACGAGAATCTGGTGGAATGGATCGGAGGCGCAAACACCTACCTTCGTTCTTCAATAGGCGGTGTACCACAGCTTTTGTGTGCTGAAACCGTTTTGAAAGCTGCCCGTTCAGCATTACGTAATAAGTTACGCATGCAGGAATATCCTTCCATGCAACGCATGCTTGAACTCTTGCGGGAAGACGCCATGTGTCCGAACCTGATTGTCTCCTCCCATGAAGCTTTGGGCCAAGGTTCCCGGCTGACCCTTCAGAAAGTTGGTAACATAGACGTGGCGTTCAATACTCAAGCAGCTTCTAAATTCTGCCAGATACGTGATATTTACGAGGACCCGAACGAATGGCAGTTCTGGTTGCAGGCAGGATACGATACACGTATCAATGACTGGCATGAGAAAGTCTTCCGCTGTAACGAGCAGAAGAACGAATCTCTCGACCTGGCCGGTGACTATTGTAAAACCGGTGGAGTGCAGGTAGCCATCACCGGCACCGACAAAGGCCAATGGAGTATCCAGGGAAAAGTTGCCAAACGCGGTAACGGCCAATGCATCATTGGACTTCCTCCGGGAAAATACACCATCGAGTTCACTGATGCCGATGGTAAGACCAAACCGGCAAATACACAGGTTACAGTTGTTGCCGGTGAAGTAGCCACCGCTACCGGAGCCTATACTTAACCAATCCGGGGAAGGGAGTCTTACCTTCCCCTACATAAACTAAACAATTACCTGATTATGAAACGATTTATTCTTTGCATTTCATGCCTGCTTATCTGCTGCCTGTTCTTGTTTCCGGAAGTACAAGCGGCCATTCCGGATACCGGAAACTGGATCAGCCATCATCTTCAGACGGTTTAACCGTTCTGGCTGCCGGTCCGGCATTTGCCCCGTTAAAATGGAATATCGGGCAAAACAACATGGGAGGTTATAAAGGACGGCTGCTCTTTATTCCGTATGACGCTCCTTCAACCGTACCAATGATTCCGGCAAAGCCTACTACGAATGAGGACCTGATTACCGCTTCAGGATCATTCACTTTTCCAAGCGGCGGAACCTACACTCAGCCGATTTACTTGTATTCCACAAAAGGTAAATGAGGTTATAAAGCGGAAATTCAAGGCGAAACGGACGGAAAATCTTTTAAGCAGACTTTAGAGTTTTTCTTTCCCGGCAATACTCCGGGAATGCATGCTTTCAGTACACTTGTCAAGAACACTCCGGGGTACTTCGTCTTCGAAGATTCCGACGGCCAACAATTCCTGATGGGTAAACCGGGCATGTATGCCGATGTATCACCCTCCTTTGATGGTGGTAAGCTCGCCGCCGATCAGCGGGGAACTGCCTATACAGCCACTTGTGACGCAAATGAATCGGCTGTTGTTTTAGGAACACCAATCGACATGGAAGTCATTGCAGGCCTAAAACCGGCTCCAAGTCCCGGAGGTTAACATAATACATATATTTTATGACAAGAAACGAACAGTTAGAAAAATGGTTGTCAAACCGTCAGCGTACCTACGCTGACGGTATGGAACTCTTTAACGCTTTAGCAAAGGCAAACACCAAGAGCAGCTATGGGAACTATCTTTCCCAGGCACCGGAGAATCCTCACATTTTCGATCCCCACTTTACACAATTAGTCAATATACTGACTAAAATAGCCAGGGAAATAAAAGATGCTCCTTCTGTTTACCCGGCTGCATTCGAAGAGATCCTGATCGTTCAAACACTGAATGACGAACAACGGACTCAAGAAACCGATATCCGGACAGAGGCAATCGACCGACTCCAAGAGGAGATCGACGGACTGCATAACCGTATCAGCGAACTTGAGAGTGACACGGAAAATCATGCTGACGAACTCTCAGCTTTAAATGAAGAGTTCGAGGAGAAAATGAAAGAGCTCTCCGCTATCCGGGGCGAACTGGATGCCTTGAACACTCCGGGTGTCAAGATCGTAACAGAAGAATCCCTCACTCCTGCCTTACGTAAAGCATACGCCCGTATCAAAGAGATCGCTCCCCTGTACGCCAGTCTCCATAATGATATTGCGAATCCGGATATCCCGGCAGAGGAACGTCACCCCCTCGCAGAAGAACTCTGCAAGTTGGACGACGAACGTCGCAAACTTTGGAAACAGATTGACGATTACGCAGAAGGCAAACAGGCAACCTTAGAGCTTGATGCTAAACGTCCTGAGTATAGTGAAAATGCAGTGGTCAGAGGCTTCGAAATAGCCCGTCAGATCAAACGTCTGAAGCAGAACATTACGAACAGCAAAACAGCCGCAGAGAGGGCCGGGAAAGAGGGAAAGCAGGCTGTTCTGCAGAACGCACTCGACCGGATTGCTAAATACGAAACTGAATTAGCCGCTTTAACGGCAGAATTATCGGCAGAACAAGGTGAAAAGGTTTCAGGATAACTTTCCTTTGGCTTTGTGTCCCGGTTCTATCGAACCGTTCATGCACAAAGGAGACTGGGCAATACATGAAGTGTTGCCCTCTCTTTTATCTGAAATCGGACCGGCGGATATAAGGATCGCTACATTCAGTATCTCAGAGGACAGTTTACGCCCTCTCTTCTTCCTGGCCGATGATAAAAAAATTACAGGTCTGACCCTCCTGCTCGATACGACGGTAAAACGGCACAAGCTTGACTTGTTACTGTTTGCCTCCAACATCACACCACGCATACGGATTGACTCCTGTCATGCAAAAGTGTTATTGGTGGAAAATGACAAATATCAGTTCGGTATTGCCGGTTCCGCGAACCTGAACCAGAATCACCGCTGGGAAAATGGCTTCTATTTCACTTCCGGAAAGCATTTCAATTACTTCTCGGAAATGTTCGAGCAGGCATATAATCAAGCAATCAGTTACGAAATATTAGAATAGAAATGGAGTTATCAGATGAAACCTTGCAACAAATCAGAGAGATGGCCGCAGCTCTGCTGCCTCCGGCAGAAATCGCCATTCTAATTTCGCTGCCTGCCGGTGAACGCAGCTACTTCTGTGATATTTGCAGAAATCATCATCATTCTCCTATCTACGAAGCATACCATCAGGGACGCCTGCAAACAAAATTCGAACTCCGAAAAACTGTGATCAAGTTAGCCAAGGCCGGAAGTCCGGCGGCCGAACCACTTGCTGATAAATACATGAAAGAACAAAGCATCAATGAATAATGCCAAAGAAAGATCCTACATACGAGAGAATCGAACGAGCTTTATACAAAGATAAGGACGAATC
>ERZ779649.848-NODE-848-length-20153-cov-3.386257_pt1 | contig 20153 bp, 11 predicted proteins | sample MGYA00511882_ERZ779649 | MGnify/ENA primary metagenome ERZ779649 (study PRJEB29588, sample SAMEA2157793) | human gut metagenome | biome: human gut; feature: human-associated habitat; material: faeces | place: Denmark | collected 2008/2010 ... | reverse complement strand
GGCAGTCTTATTATATCATGTGCAAAATCAGCACATGATACAATTCGCCGTTCTTGCGCTCATTATCTTGCAATTATTTTGACATCTGTGCCAAACGTTCTTTGACCTGCTCCATCATCTGTTCGTATCCGGCAAGTTTGTCCTTCTCTTCCTGCACTTTTGCTTCCGGTGCTTTGCTTAAGAATTTTTCATTCGAAAGCATTCCCTTAGAACGTGCAAGCTCTTTCTCTAAACGTGCCTGCTCTTTTAACAGACGCCCTTTTTCCTTCTCGAAATCAACCAGATCTTCTAATGGCAGATACAGTGTAGCGCCAGGGATCACAACAGATACTGCATCCTCCCCGATGCCTGTCTTATCCTGCTGCACCATGACCTCACTTGCTCCGGCAAGGTTTGCATAAGCCTCTTTGGTCAGTTCAAAGGAATCACGCAAAGCGGCATCTTCAGCAACAATAAAGATTTTCGCTTTTCTTGATGGCGGAACATCCATCTCTGTGCGCACATTACGGACACCTTTTACCAGATCCTTGCAGTGCTCTAACATTTCTTCCTCTGCCGGGAAATTCCAGTCAGCACGGTACTCCGGCCATTTTGCAAGCATGATCGTGTCTTCTTCCGGATGCAGTGTGCAGAAAATCTCTTCTGTGATAAACGGCATGAACGGATGAAGCAGTTTTAATGCCTCTGTCAGTACGGTCTTTAATGTCCAGAATGCTGCGTTTGCAGATGCCGGATCATTTTCTTTATTATAAGTACGAGTCTTAGTGATCTCAATGTACCAGTCACAGAATTCATCCCAGATGAAATCATAAACTTTCTGTACGGCGATTCCCATCTCGTACTTATCCATATTTTCTGTCACGTCTTTTGCAAGTGTGTTTACCTTGGATAAGATCCACTTATCTGCCGGTTTTAACTCATCCAGTGACGGCTCCTTGATCTCGCTTCCCTCAAGGTTCATCATGATGAAACGGGATGCATTCCATACTTTGTTGGCAAAATTTCTGGATGCCTCAACACGCTCCCAGTAGAAACGCATATCATTTCCCGGTGCATTTCCGGTGATCAGTGTCAGGCGGAGTGCATCTGCGCCGTATTTATCAATTACTTCGAGCGGATCAATACCGTTTCCTAAAGATTTACTCATCTTGCGTCCCTGGGAATCACGAACCAGTCCGTGGAACAATACGGTATGGAACGGTGCTTTGCCCATCTGCTCATAGCCGGAGAAAATCATACGGATGACCCAGAAGAAAATGATATCGTATCCGGTTACAAGTACATCGGTCGGATAGAAGTAATCCAGATCTTCTGTCTTATCCGGCCAGCCTAATGTGGAGAACGGCCAGAGTGCGGATGAGAACCAGGTATCTAAGGTATCCGGATCCTGCTCCATGTGGTCACATCCACATTTCGGACATTTCTCCGGTGCAGTCTTTGCTACCACCATCTCACCGCAGTCCGGGCAGTAATAAGCCGGGATGCGGTGTCCCCACCAGAGCTGTCTGGAAATACACCAGTCACGGATATTGTCAGTCCAGTTAAAGTATGTTTTCTCCATACGTTTTGGAAGTAACTGGATGTCTCCGTTTTTCACTGCTTCCACAGCCGGTTTGATCAGTTCGTCCATCTTTACAAACCACTGCTGTTTTACCATCGGCTCAACGGTTGTGCCGCAGCGGTCATGGGTTCCTACGTTGTGGGAATGCGGCTCTATTTTTACAAGCAGTCCCTGTTTTTCAAGATCCTCCACCAGTGCTTTTCTGCACTCGTAGCGGTCCATGCCCTCATATTTTCCGGCATAATGGTTCATTGTTGCATCGTCGTTGATGACGGTGATCTCCTCTAAGTTGTGACGTTTTCCAACCTCAAAGTCGTTCGGGTCATGTGCCGGTGTGATCTTTACACATCCGGTTCCGAACTCTTTGTCAACATAAGCGTCTGCGATCACCGGGATCTCGCGGTCTGTCATCGGAAGTTTTAACATCTTTCCGACGATGTCTTTGTAGCGGTCGTCGTCCGGGTTCACTGCAACTGCGGTATCACCAAACAATGTCTCCGGTCTTGTCGTTGCGATCTCAACAAATCTTCCCTCTTCGCCGACAACCGGATAGTTGATGTGCCAGAAGAATCCGTCCTGCTCTTCGTGCTCTACCTCGGCATCTGAGATGGAAGTCTTACATACCGGACACCAGTTGACGATACGGGAACCTTTGTAGATCAGCCCTTTTTCATATAATTTTACAAATACCTCAAGTACTGCCTCAGAGCAGCCCTTGTCCATCGTAAAACGCTCTCTCTCCCAGTCTGCGGAAGATCCCATTTTCTTTAACTGGTTGATGATGCGGCTGCCGTACTCGTCACGCCACTCCCAGCATTTTTCTAAGAATCCTTCTCTTCCAAGATCACGCTTGTCGATGCCCTGTTTTTTCAGGTTCTCGATTACCTTTACCTCAGTTGCAATGGACGCATGGTCTGTACCCGGCTGCCATAATGCGTTGTAACCCTGCATTCTCTTATAACGTGTTAAAATATCCTGCATGGTGTTGTCGAGGGCATGTCCCATGTGAAGCTGTCCTGTGATGTTTGGCGGCGGCATCACGATGGTAAACGGCTTTTTGCTGCGGTCAACTTCGGCGTGGAAATAGCCGTTGTCTTCCCATTTTTTGTATAAACGGTCTTCAATGCTTTTTGGATCGTAGGTCTTTGCTAATTCTTTGCTGCAATTCTGACACATAATCTGTTCTCCTTTTTTAGTTCTGATAGATAGGCGGTTTTGATTCACAGGACATAATTTCCTATGAATTAAAAAAAGCCCTTCGTATTCCATACGGAATACAAAGGGCGAATATGATCGCGGTACCACCTTTGTTGGTGCTCATGTCCAGCCAGTTCCATATCTGACCGGTCATCCTGTAACGTGGATGAGTCGTGAATACCTGTGCATATCTGCAATGCCTGTTCTTATATCCTGTCATACAGCTATGCTTTCTCAGCATTCCGGTTCAAAAGCTACCTTCCACATATCTTTCTCTGGGATGTCTTTCAGCCGGTGAACTTCCCTCTCTGCAAAGAGTTTATGTGTACTCCTCTTTCTCACAACCTTTGTTTTTTGCTGTTTTTATCATACGAGGGGACGCGGGGTTTGTCAACTGTTTTTTTAGATCTCTTCCTCCACCATACTCTTGTTCCTCGTAAACAGATCATAGATACAAGGCACCACGATCAGTGTCAGCAGTGTTCCATATAACATACCTCCCTCAGTCACGATCGCCATCGGCTGCATCATCTCTGAACCGCTTCCAAGTCCCATCGCCATCGTGGACATTGCAAGGATCGTGGTCAGTGCCGTCATTAAGATCGGGCGCAGTCTCGTTCTTCCGGCTGTGACAATCGCCTCCTTTTTATCCATGCCCTCTCTTCTCAGCTGATTGATATAATCGACTAACACGATTCCGTTATTGACGATGACACCCGCTAACATGACAAATCCGATCATGGATACCACGCCGACTTCATTGTCTGTCACAAACAGAGCAAAGAAACCTCCCGTAAATGCAAGCGGAATCGTGAACATAATAATAAAAGGCGACAAAAATGACTGGAACTGTGCAACCATGATAAGATAAATAAATACCACCGCTAAGATCAGCATCAGATACAATTGGTTCATCGCATCCCGGATCGTCTCATCCTCCCCGGTCATGGAGATCTCATATCCATCCGGCAGCTTGATCTTATCTAATTCTTTCTGGATCTGGTCACTTACCAGCGTCACATTGTGATCTTCATCCACACCGGCTGTCACGCTGATATAGCGCGTCTGCGAGCTTCTGTTTATCACATTTAAGGACTCACCTTCCTCAAACTCTGCGATATCTTTCAGGGGAATATCTGTTGTCTCTCCGCTGATACGGTCTGTATAAGGAAATGTCAGCTTACGGATATCCCCTGGCGTGACATCCGCCTGTTCCCCACTCTGCACATATACTTTATAGTCTTTTAAATCCGTCGAGATCGTTGTGGATGACGTATTCGATGCAAGCTGTTTATAGACAAGCTGATACACCTGCGCTGTTGTCATGCCATATTTTGCAGCTTTTTCTTTGTCCACTTTTACCGTGAAAGACGGTGTCGTATCTCCAAGACCATCGTCCACATCTACAGTGCCCTCCGTCTTTTCCACGACTTCTGCGATCTGCCCTGCGAGTTTCTGCAGCTTATCTAAATCTTTTCCGCTGACCCGCACGGAAATACCGCTTCCGAAAAAGGAACTCATATCCGACGCAGAGCTGTCCGTATTCACGTCGCAGTCAAGATCCGCTGTAAGCGCCTGTATCGAGGCAGGGATCTCACTGCCAGTCGCCCCGGAATCATCGATGAGCACGTACATGGTCACACTGTCCGTACTGCCCATCGACATGATTCCACCGCCGCCTGCCATGGCTCCGATCGAATCCACACCGGAGATGCCAGAGATCTTATCCACAACCTCATCCGCGCGCTCCGTCAGTTCCTCAAATGTCAGCTTTTCATCCTCTTTCGCTGAAACCGTGACCGTGAGCTGCTCTGTCTCCATATTCATGTCCATAAAGGTAAATCCTTTGGAAACGGAAAGCGTCACACTTGCCACCAGAAAAACTACCACACAGATCAGTACGATCGGTTTAAACCGCAGTGCCACACGCAGAACTTTTTCATATCCATCTAAAATGCGGTCAAACCACGGATGTTTGATTTCTCTGGTATTCTTCAGCGCACCGGATGCCATCATCGGTACAAACGTCAGCGCCACAATCAGACTTGCAGCTAACGTATAGGCGATCGTGAGTGCAATATCCACAAACAGCTGCCTTGTGATACCCTCCGTAAAAATAATCGGTGCAAACACGCAGACCGTCGTGAGTGTGGATGCAAAGATCGCACCTGCCACCTGTCCTGCTCCCTCGACTGCTGCCTTCCGGATCGAAAATCCCTGATTCCTGAGACGGTAAATATTTTCGATCACGACGATCGAGTTATCCACGAGCATGCCGACACCGAGCGCCAAACCGGACAATGAAATGATATTTAACGATATTCCGGTAAAATACATCAAAACGATTGCAAAAACCACGCTGAGTGGAATAGAGCATGCGATCACCAGAGTCGGTTTGATATCCTTTAAAAACAGAATCAGAATAAGTACGGCAAGAATTGCACCTACAATCATATTTTCCATGACTGACTCCACAATGGTATCAATGTAAACTCCCTGATTCATCAATATCGTCATGTGAAGTTTGTCATTTTCTTTTTCCAACGACTCAAATCGTGTCTTGATCCGCTTTGTCACATCTCCGGTGGAGTATCCGGTCTGCTTTTCAATGGAAAGCATGATCGCCGGATTTCCATTTACTTTGGAATAGGAATCCCCTGTATCATCCACCACTTCTGTCTTTGCAACATCTGATAAACGGATCGGCGCGATTCCATCCATTCCGACATCCACCAGCACAAGATTTTCAAGTTCTTCCACGGATGAAACCTCGTCGCCGACACGCACTAAATACTGTTTCTTATTTTCATTGACATAACCTGCCGGCATGGAAAAATTCTGTGCTGTCAGAATTTGGCCTAATGTTTCCACCGACAGGATCTGATTCAGATCCGCAGACTCAAGTGCACTCTGTTTTGACTCTTCTAATTTTTCCTGTCCCTGCTCTAACCGGGCTTCCCCGACCGCAAGCTGTGCAGACGCTTCACTCATCTCTAAGATCCCGTCGATCTCCATCCGGTTTAACGTTACATACGCATCATCTAAGGTAGTTTTTCCATCTGTAACCTGTTCCTGTGCAGTCTGCAGAGCTGCCATTGCTGTTTGGATCTCAACCTGTTTTTGTGACAGCTGCGTAATCACCTGCGGAATATCATCGATCGAACTAAGACTCACATTTAACGCTGCTAACTGATCTGCCCACTGCTGATTTAAGGATGTATTCAGTTCTAACAGTTCTTCCTGTAATAATTCCAGACGTTTTCCTGCTTCCGCAATGCTCTCCTGATTTTCCCCGGTCATCGCAAGGATCTGATTGATCTGTTCCTGATCTCCGGAAATCTTCGCCTCCTCTAAAAGTTCTTCTATACGTCTGCTTCCATCGTCACTGTTCATCTGGGCTTCTTTTTGTGCCTGTTCAATGTCTGCTTTTAATCCCATTCCCTGTTCATAAATACTCTGGAGTTCCGGGATTGCCCGCTTTATCAGCTCATCGGTCGCTTTCAATACTGTATAATTCTGACTCAGATCTGATTCTGCCACAAACGCCTGCGACTTACCATTGATCACTTCATTTTCTGCCTGTCCAAGCTGGTTTGCAAGCTGATCTTTTCCGCTTTCCATCTGCCTGCGTCCACTCTCCACCTGCTCGGCAGCCTGATCGAGCTGTTCCTGCGGTTCAGTAAACTGTTCCTCGATCTTACTCTGGATCTTCTGATTCAGTGCATCGATTTTATCCTGATCTAATGTGACATGAATGTTCTCTTCCACAGTTCCGGTTGTAGAAACAGATGCCACACCGTCGATACTCTCAAGCACCGGCGAAAGTTCATTTTCCACATAATCCGAAATCTCTGACTGCGTCATGCCTTCCACATCGGCAGATGCCACCATTACAGGCATCATATCCGGGTCGATCTGCATGATCATCGGCTTCCCGGCACCATCCGGAAAACTGCCCTCTAACTGGTCTAATTTCTGCTGGATCTCGATAATGACCGAATCCATATTGGCATTCTGCTCATACTCTAAGATCACCATCGAATAATTATCGTAGGAGGCAGAACTCACATTTTTGATGCTCGAAGTCGTCGCCATGGATGCCTCGACAGGTGCTGTCACATCGGATTCCACTTTCTCCGGGCTTGCCCCCATATCCGTCGTAATGACTAAGGCATATGGCAGACTCATATCCGGCAGTAGATCTGTGGTCATTTTGGTTAGGGATACGGCTCCTAACACAATGACTAAGATCACGCCTACGATCACAGTATACGGTTTCTTCACACTTAATTTTGACAACACTCTCTTTTGTCCCTCCACCTGAATACGCAAGACATTTGTAATAAACACCTGGCAGCAAATATTTTGCCACAATATATTTAGTTTACCTGTTTCAAAATGGATTGCAAGACTTTCGTACCAGTTTATATTTTTTTAGATTGCTGATTAAGGCAGAATCCTGTGCACAAAAAAGCCCCTGTCAGCTATACACCTATACAAAACTGACAAGAGGCTTTTCTCTTATACCTGCTGTATTCCTACTCTTCCTCTGATTCCTCATCATCCACGATCGCTGCCGTAGCACCTGATACTGCTGACACTACTGCAACCACAGTCGCTATGATGACTACTACAAGTAAACAAATCAGAAAAATCCATAATCCTGTCTCTGTCATATTCCTCTCCATTTCTATGTGTATTTTACAAAGATCCAGCCTGTCCGTTCTTGTCTGCACCCATGTACCCCAACACATCCGATCCTTTATTTCTACTAATCATAGATAATAGTATAGCACACAACCGGCTTATTTACCAGTGACATTGTCAAAGATTTTCATCAAAAATAAGAGTTAAAAAATGAGACCACCCATATGGCAGTCTCATTTTTATGTAGTACAGCAATCCGTTTATTAACCCTTTACGCTTCCAAGTGCAACACCCTGTACGATGTGTTTGGATAAGATCAGATATACAATGATAACCGGGAAGATGGAAAATGCGATCATCACATATACCTGCCCCATATCAAACTTGAGCCAGTCAGCCGCACGCAGCTGTGCGATTAAGATAGGCAGTGTTTTTTTCTTGTCATCATGTAAGATCAATGCCGGTGTGAAGTAGTTGTTCCAGCTGCTTACGAATGTGAAGATCATCTGCACAGCAATTGCCGGTTTCATCAGTGGCATTACAATTGCATTGAAGGTACGGAATTCACCGGAACCATCGATACGTGCTGCCTCGATCAGTGACAACGGCAGTGTACTCTCCATATACTGTTTCATATAGAAAAATGTAACCGGAGCCGCAATCGTCGGCACGATCAGAGGTATAAAGGAATCCTCTAAGTTCATGTTGGAAACAAGTTTGATAAATCCAAGTGCAGTTACCTGTGTCGGAATCATCATGATCATCAAAATAAACGGATAAATGTATTTTTTCAGTTTGAAATCATATGCATGGATCGCATAAGCTGTCATCGTTGAAAAATATACGCTGAGTACTGCACTGAGCGAAGAAACGATCAGACTGTTGAACATACCGTTCCATACCGGAAGCGTTCCATTTCTCAAATTCTTCCAGTTTTCCCACAGATGGCTGCTCGGAACCAGCGTAAAACCTGACTGTAACTCACCGTTTGATCTGGTTGCATTGATAAACAGTACATAAAACCAGAACAGACACAATATGGAAACAATGATCAGTACGATATATGCGATCAGTCTTCTTGCATGAATTCCTACACCTTTTTTCAGATTACGATTTTCATTCATGATCTTCACCCCTTCCTCTTATCATTGCCGGTTATCTTAAATACTACCAGGCTTAAGATACCTGTAATGATAAACAGAACAACTGACAGTGCACCAGCCATACCATAGTTCTTGCTGTAGAGATGTTTATTTAAGAACATGATCAGCGTCATGGTAGAACGCATCGGGTCACCGGTTCCATTGGTTAAGATCTGCGGTACATCGAATAACTGTAAACCACCGATCAGAGATGTAATAACCACATATACAAGAATCGGACGTAACAATGGCAATGTGATCTGCCAGAATACCTGGGAAGAAGTTGCACCATCAACTTCCGCTGCCTCAAACAAAGAGGTATCAATACCCATCATACCTGCCATTAAAAGGATCGTTGTATTACCAAACCACATCAGACAGTTCATTAACGCGATCAGCCCTCTTGCACTGCCCGCATTGGATAAAAATTTGTACGGTGTATCAATAAATCCGATCTGCATCAGCATCGAGTTGATCGGTCCTCCATCGGAGAACAATGTAAAGAACAACATGGAAAATGCAGATGCCATGATCAGGTTTGGCAGATATACGACTGTTTTAAAGAAACGGGTTCCTTTTAATCTGAGACGTACATCAGAGAACCATGCTCCAAGTACCAGTGACAAAATGATCTGTGGTATGAAACACATGATCCATAATAACATGGTGTTTTTGGTATAAATCCAGATATCTCCATCGGAGAAAAGCTTTTTATAGTTTGCAAGTCCGACGAAATTCGGTCCGACCTGCGTCAGTCCTGACATATAGTTTTCAAAGAAACTGTTGTAAATAGTGCTGATCAACGGAATCAGCTGAAAAATAACATATACTACAATAAAAGGAATCAAAAAGATATATCCCCATTTATTGTATCTTACTACCTTTCCACTACTTTTTTTCATGATAATCTGACCTCCTTTTTCAGAGTGTATTATTTTCATCCACAGAGCTCACAGCATCCTTCACCTTTATCCTGTGTAAACATGCTGTCAGCTCTGCGCTTGGCATTTTAACCTGAATAAACCGCACCTGCCTTCCTTATTGCATTCCGGCAGGCGCAGCTTTTCATTCATAACAACAGAATATCCGCAGAGCGTGCTTTCCATTGTTATTTTTAGATCATTCATCTTCTTAATATGTTAATTCCGGATATTTCTCTAAAACTGATTTGTAAAACAAGTCTAATGCCTCTTCTTTCGTTGCACTTCCTTCAAAATAGTTCTTCATTGCATGCTGAAATTCTTCGTTGCATCCCTGATCGTATGAAGAAAGATTACTTAAATCAAGTTTGGATACACCCTCATTATAAATACCAAGTGGATTCTGTCCGCCTAAGATCTTGCTTGAATAAGAGCTGTCAGCCATCTCAGCGATTACATCCTGGTTGTTTACGAAATCGTCATCTTTCTCGATGATATCTTTCATAACATCATCATTGGTTGTCATCTGAAGCATGATATCTTTTACAAGGCTTGGGTTATCCGTTCCTGTTGCTGCACAGATCCATGTACCACCCCAGAAGAAGCCCTGCGGTCCTTCGGTTGCGCCCCAGCCACCGTTGTAACCGATACTGCCTTCGGTATCTGCTGCCATTGAAAAGTTTACTAACCATGCAGGTCCAAAGTAGCAGAATACATTTCCTTCCGGATAGAAACCTTTCTTCCAGTCATCACTCCACAGTTCGTATGTTCCTGTCTCGCCTGCATCTACAAGTTCTTTGGAATCATCAACCCATTTCATAATGTTGTCATCAATATTGATTTTGCCATCAACAACCCATTTGGAAGAAACATTATTGGAATATACACGGTATGTATCATTTACGGAAGATGTGATGGTGTAGCCGGCATCTTTCATCTTCTTTGCTGTATCATTAAATGTATCCCAGTCTTTCACATAATTCTGAACCTCTGCCGGATCATCAGAACCTAATACTGCTTTTGCTGCATCTCTGTTATAGAATAATACGCCAGGACAGCCCTGCCATGAAACACCTTTTAATACACCGTTGGAATCGGTAACAACATCTTTGGTGTACTGATACTGTTTGGAAAGATCTGAATCAGTAATTCCAAGATCTGATACTGCCATTGTGTAGTCGGTATCTACATATTTTAATGCATAATCAGCTTCTACTAAAAAGATATCAATCTTGTCATCTGCTGCTGCATCGGCCTGTTTTAATAAGGTTGCGTCCAGGTTGTTCTGATATGCATTGTCATCATTCGGTGTAATGTTCCATTTTACAGTTACATCACCGATCGTACCTGTGGTTGCATCCACCTCTGTATATCCAGGATAATGATCTGTAACACGGCTCTTGAACTCTTCGTTCCAGCAGTAGATGTTAAGTACTTTTCCTTCATCGGAAGCACTCGCATCTGAAGCTACAGCTTCGGTAGCCGGAGCTGCCTCATCTGTGGCTGCGGCGTCACTGCTGCCCGTATCTGCCGAGCTGCTGTTTCCACTGTTTGTGCTGGTGTTTGCTGCGTTATTACCGCCGCATCCTGCCATCATGGTTACAAGCATTGCTGTACATAATAATGTGCTAACGATTTTCTTCTTCATAGAAAACCCTCCTCCTTAATATGTGGTCTTTTGACCATTGTTTTTGTTGTTTTTCTGCTTTGAAAGCAGATAGTCTGGAATCTTTTGTATACATTTCTGTAAAAATATCGTCCGCATGTAGCTGCAACTACATTTAAATGCGTCCAACAGATTTACCTGCAACTAAGATCCCTTCTATAACGACTCTCTCTACGAGAGTTGTTCTCGGTTTCTCAATGGAGCCAATCAGCCGCTTGGCTGCCTCACTCCCGATCAGCTCTGTGTCCTGTCTGATCGTCGTAAGCTGAGGATGTAACAACTGCGACATCCTCGTTCCGTCATATCCTGCAATCGAAATATCCCGCGGAATCCGAAGTCCCATCTCTATGATGACGTTCCTTCCTCCTATTAAAGAGGTGTCATCCGGATAAATGATACAGGTTGGCGGATCTTCTAAATTGAGCAGCTCTTTTGTCTGTTTTGCTGCCTCCCTGGTCTCTAAGTAATCTGCTGTCCGGATGTATTCATCCGGAATCTTCAGACCAAGTTCATCCACCGTCCGGTAGAAACTTGCCAGCCGGTCTTTCGTAACGTAAGAAGCCTGCTGCCCATGAATATATGCAATTTTCCGATGTCCCTGCCCGTATATATATTTTACAAGATCTTCCATACCCTGAATATTGTTGGAACTGACTGCCGTACAGTTATGATGTACATAATCAATCGTAACGACCGGCAGGTCACTATTCATCAGTTCTAAGACATCCGGGTCATTGAAATCGGCACAGACGATTACAACTCCTTCAAAATTCCGGTATCTGCAATGTTCATAATAGGACATCTTGCGATTTTCAAAACAGGTATTGATAAATGTAATGTCATATCCCTGTTTCTCCGACTGAACTTTTAATCCATTCAACACTCCGGAAAAATACTCATGTGTCAAACCGCTTCCCGCCTCTTCTTCAAAGAGAACTCCTATATTATAAGAACGGTTTGTCTTTAGTGCTCTCGCCGCCGCATTTGGAAAATAACCAAGTGCTTCTGCTGTCTTTCTGACACGGCTCTTTGTCTCTTCGCTGATATCTCTCTGGTCATTTAAAGCCTTGCTTACGGTGGCAGTAGATACTCCACATTTCTCTGCAATCGTTTTTAATGATACCATGGAAACCTCCAGCTTCTCTTCGAAAACGAAATCCTGTTTCTGAAATATTTCTTAATCGTTTTCGTACTTTTACTATATGTCATCCATAAGCAAATTGCAACTGATTTTTGGCAATTCGTCGCTTTTTACACTTTTTTGTAGTAGTTTTTGTGCATTTTTACATTAAATATTAGACCAATTATCTGTAATCTCAGTACTTTGTATCTACTTCTTATACGTTTTCGTAAAATATTTTAATTATTCATCAGAAAATAGCTATTGTCGCTTTCATCCATAAAAGTATATTTTTTTTGTTTAATCTGCTATATTTGCCTGTTTTTCAATGTTTTATATTGATTTTTATTCTTTCTGAATATATACTTTTTATTAAAGAATGAAAACTTAATCGTTTTCGAAATCGTTACTTATCAATATTTATGTATATGGAGGATTTTATTATGAAATTCGGTTATTTCGATGACACCAACAAAGAATATGTCATCACATCTCCAAAAACACCACTGCCATGGATCAACTACCTTGGTTCCGAGAACTTCTTTTCTCTGATCTCAAACACCTGCGGCGGTTACAGTTTCTACAAAGATGCAAAGTTACTCCGCCTGACCAGATACCGCTATAATAATGTACCGCTCGATTCCAATGGACATTACTACTATATTAAAGATGGTGACACGATCTGGAATCCGGGCTGGATGCCTTCCAAAACAGAACTGGATGCTTACAGCTGCCGTCACGGTATGGGTTATTCCGTATTTAAAGGAACCAAAAATAAACTGACCGCAGAGCTTACCTCTTTTGTTCCGGTCGGTGAGACATGTGAAGTCGGCAAACTCTCCCTTACCAATGAGAGCAATGAAACCCGTAATTTTTCTGTTTTCTCATATGTAGAGTTCTGTCTGTGGAATGCAATGGACGATATGACCAACTTCCAGCGTAACTTCTCCACCGGTGAGGTTGAGATCCACGGTTCTGCTCTTTATCATAAGACCGAATACAGAGAGCGCAGAAATCATTACGCTGTTTACGCTGTCAACGCTCCGATCGCCGGTTTTGATACAGACCGTGACTCGTTCTTAGGCGCTTACGGTGAAAACTCTGCTCCGGAAGTTGTTGTAAACGGAACTTCAAAGAATTCTGTTGCAAGCGGCTGGGCACCGATCGGTTCCCACCACCTTGAAGTATCTCTTGCTCCGGGCGAGACAAAGACCTGCGTTTTCGTACTTGGTTATGTTGAAAATCCAGTAGAGGAAAAATGGGTTGGACGTGCTGAGGATGGAGTCATCAACCGCAAACGTGCCGATGAACTTCTCTCCCGTTTTGATACCGCAGAAAAAGCAGACGCAGCACTCGTCAAATTAAAAGATTACTGGAACGAACTGCTGTCCCATTTTACCATTTCTTCCAGTGAGGAGAAATTAGACCGTATGGTAAACATCTGGCACCAGTATCAGTGTATGGTTACCTTTAACATGAGCCGTTCCGCATCTTACTTTGAGTCCGGTATCGGCCGTGGCATGGGATTCCGTGATTCCTGTCAGGATCTGCTCGGTTTCGTACATCTGATCCCTGACCGTGCGAGAGAGCGTATCTTAGATATCGCAGCTACCCAGTTCGAGGACGGAAGTGCTTATCATCAGTATCAGCCGCTCACCAAAAAAGGCAACTCTGACATCGGAAGCGGCTTTAACGATGATCCGTTATGGCTGATCGCCGGAACTGCAGCTTATATCAAAGAGACCGGCGATTACTCAATTCTCGACGAGATGACACCATATGACAGCGATGCTTCCAAAGCAACCACTTTCATGGAGCATTTGCGCCGTTCCTTCCATTATACAATGGAACATCTGGGACCGCACAATTTACCGCTGATCGGACGTGCCGACTGGAACGACTGTCTCAACTTAAACTGCTTCTCGACTGAGCCGGGTGAATCTTTCCAGACTTTTGGTCCTTCCGAAGGCCCGAATGCTGAATCCGTATTTATCGCAGGTATGTTTGTCCGCTACGGAAAAGATTATGCAGCAATCTGCCGCCATCAGGGCATGACGGAGGAAGCAGAACTTGCAGAGAAAGCAATCGCAGAGATGGAAAAAACCGTTATGGATGCCGGCTGGGATGGCGAATGGTATCTGCGTGCTTACGATCATTACAAAAATAAGATCGGTTCAAAAGAATGCGAAGATGGCAAGATCTTTATTGAGCCACAGGGCTTCTGTGTTATGGCTGAGATTGGTTTAGAGGAAGGCTGCTGCTTAAAGGCAATGGAATCCGTCGAAAAATATCTCGACACGAAATACGGTATCGTACTGTTACAGCCGCCTTACCACAGATATCATGTGGAACTTGGTGAGATTTCTTCTTATCCACCAGGATACAAAGAAAACGCAGGTATCTTCTGTCACAACAACCCATGGATCTCTATCGCGGAGACTGTAATTGGCAGAGGCAACCGTGCTTGGCAGGTATATACAAGAACCTGTCCTGCATACATTGAGGATATCAGCGAGATCCACCGCACAGAGCCTTATGTATACTCCCAGATGATTGCCGGAAAAGACGCCCCGAACTTCGGTGAGGCAAAGAACAGCTGGCTGACAGGAACCGCCGCATGGACCTTCCTCAATGTTTCCCAGTTTATCCTTGGTATCCGCCCGGATTATGATGGTCTGACTGTTGATCCTTGTATTCCATCCAAATTAGATGGTTTTACCGCCAAACGTGATTTCCGCGGTGTCAGCTACCATATCACCGTAAAGAATCCAAATCATGTGGAAAAAGGTGTGCTTTCCATGATCGTGGATGGACAGCCGGTAGAGGGAACTACGATTCCATTCTCGGCTGAGAAGAAAGATGTAAATGTAGAAGTAACGATGGGCTAACCTCCCTGCCTGTCTTTACCTGACAAAAGAAGCCTTCTTTTTATGAAGGCTTCTTTTGTATCCCAAACTAAAATGTTTCATTTTTTCTGTATTTGCGTGGTGATATACCTTTTATCTTTCGAAACGAATCCCCAAAATAGTTACTGTCATTAAATCCACATTCAAAAGCAATATCTGTGATAGATTTATCCGTTTCCAGCAGCAGCCTGCATGCATTCTGTATCCGGAGATTAATAATATATTCTTTAAACCCGAACCCCGTCGCTGTCTTAAATCTCTTAGACAAAAATGACTTATTCATGTCAAATTTATCCGCCACATCTTCCAGTAAAATATTTTCCGTATAATGTTCAAAAATATATGTTGCAACTTCCTGGATTTTTCGGTTATCAACATCAATCTCTTTTATAACATTGTCCTCATACTCCTTGCATCTTATGATAAACAGCAAAAGTTCAACAAGTCCTGCTTTTATAAATGCCGTTGATAATATGTCCGGCGTATCATTTTCAAACATTAACTTATCCAGCAGGGAATCCACATAGTTTCTGCGTTTTTCCGGTATATTGATTACCCCCGGAACCATACAGTTCTTAAGATATTCCGCTCCGATCTGTTCTTTGATCCAATCCGTAATCTCCTGCCGGAAACTGATAACAATCCTTTCATGAATTCCTTTCCCGGTATATACTGTCTTATGCAGACAGCCACCCGGAACAATTACAAGATCACCTTTTCCAAACTTATAGATATTGTGATCAATAAAGCTGGTGCACTCCCCACTGGAAAGATAAAAAATTTCATGAAATGGATGTACATGTGGCTCGCAGTTACTTTCAGATATCGTATTACTTCTTCTGATCTTCTTAATATCAAAATCTTTTGACATATCCTGAAACATATAATTCTCCATTTTTCTGTACTTTTATGTGTTTTTATCATTTTTTTCAAGGAATATACTGTTTTTTTGTCATATTATGAACCATATGAATACAACCTGTCAACATATTTTATAAATCCACAAGGAGATCCTATGCCAAAACAAATATCTGAAAATAAACGAAATATGATTCTAAATGGAAACCTGTCCCAGGCAATCCTTATGCTCGCCGTTCCGGTCATGATCAATAGTTTTATCCAGTCGATGTATAATCTTACGGACACATTCTGGCTTGGACGGATCGGAACAGAAAACCAGTCTGCCATAACGCTCGTATCACCATTTCAAAATATCCTTAACAGTTTTGGCAGCGGCATAACAACCGCAGGTGCAATTCTTATATCGCAATACCTTGGTGCCAGAAAAGATGAACAGGCAAACAAAATGGCAAATCATATCTGTATTACGTCCCTTGGCTTCTCCCTCATCTGTGCATTACTGTGCTGGCTGATATCCCCGGCATTAGTCACCTGGCTCGGTGCCAGGGGAGTGGTCTATGAGTACGGTCTTACTTATTTAAGAATTGTGGTCCTTGATATGCCATTTCTGTTCATGATCAATTTATTCACAGCCGTGAAACAGGCGCAGGGGGACACTGTAAAACCCATGCTTCTCAATCTGCTTGGTATCATGATCAATCTGATATTAGATCCTCTTTTCCTCATTGTGTTCCACTTTGGAATCGGAGGCGCAGCATTTGCCACGCTTATAGCAAAAATCCCCTGCGCTCTCATTGGACTGATCCTTCTTACAAAATCAGATCAGCTCATACGGATTTCTTTTAAAAATTTTGTCTTTGACCAGAAAATGATACGCGCCATTATCAAAATTGGTCTGCCAACTGCGATTGGCGGCAGCACCATGCAGCTAGGTACGCTGATCATGACCAGAAATGTAAATGTTTATGGTTATATTGCAACCAGCGCCTATGGTATTGGCAACAAAATCAACAGTCTTATCACAATGCCAGCCAGTGGTGTCGGTTCCGCCGTTTCTACTATAGTTGGACAAAATATGGGAGCCGGAAACACAGAGCGGGCGAAGAAAACCTTCCATTATTCATTAAAAATGTGTACCTTATTTTTACTTATTCTGGGATTCATTTTTTCAAGACGCCCTGTTTCCCAGACTATGGTATCATTCTTTTCAACAGATGCCAAAGTCATCCCTCTGGCTGCAGACTATTTATCCATTATTGCATTCTGGTGCTTTACAAACGCTTTTTATAATGTATCACAGGGATTGTTCCAGGGATGTGGGCATACACTGATCACAATGCTCGTAGATGCTTCCCGGATATGGCTATTCCGTCTGTTGTCTCTTTGGATATGCGCAAATGTATTTCATATGGGAGTGGCATCCGTCTGGTATTCCGTTGTAATCAGTAATGGAACCTCTGCCATAATCCTGTATCTGCTATACTGGACCGGAATATGGAAAAAAGGATATGCAGACCCTCTCTAGAGCCTTTCATATCCTTTTCTCTTTCACTTTAATCTTCTATTTCCAGTCAACAAAATTTGTTGCAAATTAATTTGCTGTCACAAGTCCGTTCTCACAATCCAATTCTACATATGCACTGGATTTTAAGACATCAAGCGCATGTTTTGCACCGATCAGGACAGGAATATCAAGGCTTAATCCTGCAATCGCCGCATGGCAGTTTTCGCCGGATGCTTCCACGATCAGTCCGGATGCCTCACGCATCTGTGTCATCATGGCATTGCTGGTATCTTTTGCAACAATGATATCTCCGACTTTAAAGTTTTTTAAATCCTCATCGCTGTGACATACACAGAGGTTTGCAGAAATCTTCTGTGTTCCGATTCCTTGTCCCTCCACTAAGATATGTCCTGCCACCTGCACCTTGATCAGGTTGGTCGTACCGGATACACCAAGAGGAACTCCTGCGGTTAAGACAACAACATCGCCCTTTGAAATGATTCCTGCTGCTTCTGCTGCATCGACTGCATAGTCAAACAGCTCTTCTGCCTGTGTCTTTTCCTCGATCATAAGCGGGATCACACCCCAGGATAATGCAAGCTGACGGTAAATCTTTTCTGTCAGACATCCTCCGATAATCGGACAGTTTGGACGATATTTGGAAACCATGCGGGCGGTACGTCCTGATTTTGTTACCGTAATGATTGCTGCCGCATTCAAATCTCCTGCCATTGTACATGTCGCATGGGAGATTGCATTGGTCACATCCGGGTTGCTCATGGTTTTGCGCATTTTAAAACGCTGTAAGTAATTGATATCCTGTTCCGTACGGACTGCAATACGCACCATAGTCTTTAAAGCCTCGATCGGATACATACCTGCAGCTGTTTCTCCGGAGAGCATGATCGCACTGGTTCCGTCGTAGATTGCATTTGCAACGTCAGTTGCCTCTGCTCTGGTCGGACGCGGATGTTTCATCATGGAATCAAGCATCTGAGTCGCTGTGATAACCTTCTTGCCTGCATCGTATACTTTTTTAATTATCATCTTCTGGATCACCGGTACATCCTCTAACGGGATCTCAACACCCATATCACCACGCGCTACCATGATTCCATCGGAAACACGGATAATATCGTCAATATTCTGTACACCCTGCATATTTTCAATTTTTGCAATGATATTGATATCCTCGCCGCCTTTTTCTGCAAGGATCTTGCGGATTGCAAGCACATCATCTGCGGTACGGACAAAAGATGCAGCAATAAAATCATAATCATGCTCTACCGCAAATACGATATCACCATAATCTTTTTCGCTGATATATGGCATGGACAATTCTACATTCGGAACGTTCACGCCTTTTCTGTTGGAAATCACACCGCCATTTAACACCTGGCAGATGATATCTTTTGGCTTATTGCCATCTTTATCTGCCTTTGCGCCAGATGTCACCTTGATTTCTTTTACTTCCATTCCGATCAGACCATCATCGATCAGAATGCGATCTCCCGGTTTTACATCCTCCGGCAGGTTTTTATAAGTAATGGAAACACGTTTTGCATCTCCCATAATCTCATCGGTTGTCAGGGTAAAAGTCTGTCCATCCTTAAGTTCGACTTTTCCGTCCGTAAAATCTCTCAGGCGGATCTCCGGTCCTTTTGTGTCAAGCAGTGCTGCGACTGGACGCTTTAATTCCTTACGAAGTTTCTGTAACATCTGAAGGCGTCCTAACTGCTCCTCATGGTCACCATGGGAAAAATTAAAACGGGCAACGTTCATTCCCTCTTCGATCAGGCGTTTTAATACACCTTCCTTATCTGTTGAAGGTCCTAAAGTACAAACAATTTTTGTTTTTCTAAACATCTTTTTTCCTCGTAAAAAAATTTATTTTCGGCAATCGATTCAGTCTTATTATTACCATAAAAATGGCAGTTTATTTCGTGATCATCGTACCCGGTCCACCGCTCACATAGGTGCCGTCTTTGTTCAGCTTTGTAATAAGTACGGAACGGATTGCGGAATCTCCAATAAAATCAATGGCCGCCTGAATCTTTGGCAGCATGTCATCCTCTCCGAACTGACCTTCTTCCATATACTGTTTTGCTTCTGCAACAGTCATGGTCGAAAGAGGTTTCTCATTCTCTGTGCCGTAATTCAGACATACATTGTCCACACTTGTTAAAATGACTAACATGTCAGCATCTAAAAGTTCTGCTAATTTTCCTGCTGCAAGGTCTTTTTCAATGACTGCACTCGCACCTTTTAAATTATTGTCCTGTGCAAGTACCGGAATACCACCACCTCCGCAGGCAACAACAACCTGATCTGCATCCGATAATGCACGGATCGCATCGATTTCAACGATATCCATTGGCTTCGGTGCTGCAACGATACGGCGGAATCCTCCTTCTACTGCTGTGACATGATTTCCTTTTTTCTCCTCTGCCTCAGCTTCTTCTTCTGTCATCACACGTCCGATCACCTTACCTGGTTTGTAAAAAGCCTCATCATATGGATCGACAACAACCTGTGTCAGAACTGTGGAAACTGTCTTATAAATTCCCTTATTCAGCAGCTCGGCACGGATAGCATTCTGTAAATCGTAACCGATATATCCCTGACTCAT
>ERZ779649.846-NODE-846-length-20250-cov-4.293142_pt1 | contig 20250 bp, 20 predicted proteins | sample MGYA00511882_ERZ779649 | MGnify/ENA primary metagenome ERZ779649 (study PRJEB29588, sample SAMEA2157793) | human gut metagenome | biome: human gut; feature: human-associated habitat; material: faeces | place: Denmark | collected 2008/2010 ... | reverse complement strand
GACTCAACGCTAAAGCTCAACTGAACCCCTGGTCTAACCAGGGGTTTTCTTTTTTTTATATTCATTTGTAAAACCACTTTGAGCTATTATTGGATTTATTCTTTTTGAAATCTTTACTCAATTTTGTCCCAGTTACCCATTTTAGCAGTCTATAATCCTTGATTTAAGCCATTTTCAAAAGAATCCGCTCTTATTCCCACTCAATCGTGCTCGGCGGTTTGGATGTGATATCGTAAACCACTCTGTTCACGCCTTTGACTTCATTGCAGATTCTTCTGCTCATTTCGTCAAGGACTTCCCAGGGGAAACGGAAGTAATCGGCAGTCATACCGTCGGAACTTGTAACGGCTCTGATGCCTACGGTGTAATCGTACGTTCTTTCATCGCCCATGACGCCTACACTGCGGATTGCGGCAGGAAGTACGGCAAAGGACTGCCAGATTTCGTTATAGAGTCCTCTTTCTTTGATGACTTCTCTGACGATGGCATCCGCTTTGCGGAGAATTTCCAATCTTTCTGGGGTAATTTCACCGATGATACGGATTGCCAGTCCCGGACCGGGGAAGGGCTGGCGGTTGATAACGTCTTCGGGGAGTCCCAATTCACGTCCCAGCTGGCGGACTTCATCTTTGAAAAGCTCGCGGAGCGGTTCGATAAGTTCAAATTTCATATCTTTCGGGAGACCGCCTACATTGTGGTGGGATTTGATGGTTGCCGCCGTGGAGGTGCCGCTTTCCACCACATCGGGATAAAGCGTGCCCTGGACAAGGAATTTCACATCTTCTAATTTGCTGGCTTCTTCCTGGAAGGTATGAATAAACTCCGCACCGATGGTCTTACGTTTCTTTTCCGGTTCTGTCACACCTTTCAGAAGAGAAAGGAAATGCTGAGACGCATCTTTATGAATCAGTTTGATATTGAATTTATTCGTAAATGTGTCTACCACCTGTTCCGCTTCGCCCTGCCGGAGGAATCCGTGATCTACAAATACGCAGGTCAGTTTATCCCCAATCGCTTTATGGACAAGGACAGCGGCAACAGAAGAGTCCACACCGCCGGAAAGGGCGCAGAGGACATTATGATCGCCTACCTGCTGCCGGATATTGGCAACAGCGATGTCGATATAATTTTCCATAGACCAGCCGCCTTCACATTCGCAGATACGGAAAAGGAAATTCTTCAGCATCTGTGTACCTTCAGCGGTATGGACGACTTCCGGATGGAACTGGACGGCATAGAAACGCCTTGCCTCATCAGCCATCGCCGCGGTGGGCGTCAGTTCCGTATGTCCGATCAGGCCAAAACCGGCAGGCATATCAGTGACCGCATCGCCGTGGCTCATCCATACAGCAGTCTTTTCTGAAATGTTTTCAAAAAGCGGACAGCTTCCGTTCTTGTAAAATTCCGTATGGCCGTATTCATGTTTTTCCGGACTGGCAACCGTGCCGCCAAGGTCTTTTGCCATAAGCTGCATACCGTAGCAGATTCCCAGAATCGGTACGCCTGCCTTGAATACGCCTTCATCCAGCTGCGGGGCATTTTCCATATTTACACTGGCAGGGCCTCCGGAAAAGATAATGCCTTTCGGGTTATGGGAAAGAATTTCTTCCGCCGGCTTATTGTACGGCAGAATTTCACAATATACGCCGCATTCGCGCACTCTTCTGGCAATCAGCTGCGCATACTGCCCGCCGAAGTCGATGATGATAACAGTCTCCTGGTGTTTCATTCCATTCCTCCTGTCGGAATTGATTCAAAATCTATGTGGCAAATTCTAAATTATTCGCCATATTATACCATAAAAAGCGCTCTCCTTTACAGTATTTCCTGTAAAAATAGCGGATGGCCCCGCCATCAAAAAAGCCGTCATACCCATTTCGTGTATACGGCTTTCGTTTTTATTCGGCCTCCAGGAGAGGCAGTTCCTCAAGAAATACGATATCGTCACGCTTCGCTGCATCGCCTTCGGCAAGAATGGCAGCCTGGCAGCAGACTTGGGCGCCCGCTTTTTCCGCCAGTTCTTTCAAGGCTTTCATAGATCCGCCGGTACTGATGACATCGTCCACAAGAAGGACTTTCTTACCGCGGATCAGCGCCACATCAGAGGCAGACAGGTACAGCTTCTGTTTTCCCATCGTAGTAATAGACTCGTCTTCTACACAGATAGGATCATCCATATACGCCTTGACCGACTTTCTCGCCACCAGGTACGTCTTCTGCCCCAGATTTCTTGCCAGTTCGGCAGCAAGAGGAATCCCCTTCGTCTCCGCCGTCATGACGTATTCGCAATCTTTCGGCACTTTCGCCGCCAAATCGCGGGCCGTGTTTTCCACAATTTCCACATCACCCAAAATGACAAATCCCGCAATCGCCACCTTGTCTGAAATATTCAGTACAGGAAGATGCCTCGTACAGCCTGATACGTGAAGTTCGTAATATCTCTTAGCCATGATATGCCTCTCAAAAATACATCCTCCGCGCAGCCGTCAGATTTTGCGGGGAGGATTTATGCTTCCGGAAAATACTCCGTAGTGATTATACTATTTTCATTGGAAAAGAGCCAACTATTACAGGGATCTTATGTTACGTCGCTTTTCGAAATGATTTCCACCACCGGATGGGAAACGATGGAGACTTCCACCTGCTCGGTAATTTCCCCTTCTTCATTTTTCTGCGCATCTTCTTCCCTCTGTACGTTTCCTTTGACTTTCACTGCCGTCAGTTCCGTTTTTTCCCTTTCAAGAGGAACGGTTATCGGCGGTTCGGCAGGCGTTTCTTCCTTTCTTAATTCGTTTTTCTTTGCATCTGTCTCCGTCTCTTCCATCTCTGCCTTTACCGGCATTTCTATCGATGCGTTCTTTTTTACAGGATTTACTTCAGGTATCATGCCAGGTGATTTTATTTCCACCACTTTATCAGGCTCGGCTCGTTCCAGTTCCGGCATTTCCATGTCCGGCAATTTCACACTTTTCACGGATTTATTATTTTCCTGATTCTTTTCTTCCGTTTCCCTTTGCAGCTTTTCATATTCTTCCTGCTGCACCGTTTCCGCCGCCTTTATTTTTCTTTCCCAGAGTGCCGTAATTTGTCCCATGTACTTATCACGGCACTCTTCTTTTCCCATTTCTTCCCGAATCAGACGCACCGCTTCACTTTCCGCCCGCGCAGCTCCTTCATTCACAGCATGCCAGCCGTCTTCCATGGCAATCCATGCGCCGCCGTCTTCCGTCATGCGGAAATGGGCGGTAGATACAGTCGACACTCCTTTTTCCAACTTGAAGAAATTCACTTTTACAGCCAGGCCGTTTTTAAATAAATCTTCCACACTGATAGAAGTGAGATCCATAAACACGCCTGTATTCCCATCATTATCTATACCGCCGGTATTCAAAATCATCGGAATATTCGTATCTCCATGCAGATAAATCTCTTCCGCCGCCATGCTGCCGGACCACATCAAAAGTGCCATTAGTCCCAAAACAGCTGTCCTTACTTTTCTTCTTTTCATAGCCGCTCTCCGAAAATACAAATCCATTGCATGTTTTTCGTCTTGTGTTTATTTTAACAAATCTACGAGAATGAAAACAACTTTTCTATTTTTTAGTCTTTGAATTGTCAAGTCAATAAAAAAGAGTCCTCCTCAAAAGAAAGACTCTCCTCGCCCGTCATACGCCAAGTTCGTCAAGCAGCTCTTCCGTCGCTTCCAAAGCTTCCCTTATTTCTCCACGCAGATCCGCTTCATCAGTAAGAAAACGGACTTCGGAAAGCACGCTGATAAGGTGTGCCACCTGCGTTGTTCTGCCTATAATAATCTTCTGCGACTCCGAATAATTCTTCCAGTCATTCCCGCTCTCACTTCGGATATCGCGGATATCCTTGATTCCATCTGTCAGATAATCTGACAAATCAAGAAGGGCATCCTGTGCCTGGCGGGCTTCTCGTCTTACATCCTGCATACGGCAGCACAGCTTCTTTACCTGCTGCTGGAATTTCTGCAGCCGCCCGCTCATTTCTTTCAATGCATCCACATCACCTTCACTTTCAGAAGGAAGCACATCCAGTTCCGGAACCATAGCATACTGGTCTATGACGCCCGCACCAAAACCGATGGCATCCATACCGCCGGACAGATTCATCAGTCCCATCGCTTTGGATGACAGTGCTTCCAGTTCCCTCCAGTTTCTCCGTTCCTTATTAAAATGCTCCAATCCGGTCAGTGTGTCGCAGTCATGAAAATCAATATTTTTAATTTCAGAAAATTCTTTGGTAAATTTTTTCATATCCCCTGCCATGAGAGTGATACGGACACGGTCCAGTTCTCCCAATTCATCTTCCGCACGTACTTTTGCACGGTATATCCTTTTTGCCGCCCGCTTTTTCGCACGCTCAATCTCTTCATTAATGCTTTGCGGATGTCCGCCTTTACCGCTGATCGTATTGGAAATCATGCGCAGTATAAATGCGATAGACATATTGCCTCCCTGTTTATAAAAATAACTACATGCATAAAGTATAGCATACTTATAGAAAAGAATTTATGCAAAACTGTATTTCCCCATAATAAAACTGACCTCCTCAAATCAGTTTTTATCTAACTTTTGGTGGTCAGTTCGTCAGGCAATCTTAATTATCATGCATCACGTTTCAGGAGTTCATCCTGCGCTTTTTTTATCGCGCTGCGGCTCTGTTCATCCACATGTCCCGCGCCATCCATCAGATTCCGGAAAAGAAGCGTAATAAGCTGGGCTACCTGTATCGCTCTTCCGATCTGCATCTTCTGCGCCAAAGTATAAAGTTTCCAGTCACCGCCGGACTGCATCTGGATCCGCTCCAGGCTGTCTACGCCATCAGCAAAGTAATCAGCGAGATCATTCAGCGCGTCCCCTCTTTCACGGGCACACTCGGTAATATCCAGCAGGCGGGAACAAACTTCACGGACAGAATCCTGAAAAGCATGCAGCTTTTTAATCATCTGCAGGCAATATTCCTTATCACCCGCATTGAACTTCCTATTATCAATTTCAATGGGTGCCACATCCGTATATGTTTCCAACACGCCGAATCCGAGAGACATGGGCGTGTACGCCGTAGAGCTGACCGCCGACATATGCTCGATCTTCTCAGCCATTTCCATGACTTCATGAATCCGGTTTCCATCTTCTAGAAAATCTTCAATGCCAATCAGCCCCCGGCAGTCCTCCAGGTTCAAATTGCGGATTTTACCGAGAGACTTGGTAAAACGCCTCATATTGTCATTGGCCGCCGCCACTTTTGCCTTATCCATCTCCCCAAGCTCGTACTGTGCCCGTTCCCGAAGCCGGGCAATACGTCTCCTTGATCGGCGCACCGCTTTCTGCAGTTCTCCGTTCATATCAGGAATTACGCCATACTTCTCTGCATCGCCTTTTACCACAGCTTCCAGAATCTGAAATATATACGTGATGGTCATCTGACATCTCCCTCTGCCGTTCTCTGGCAACGATTATTTTTAATATTATACCATGTTTTAAAGGACAAAACCGTCCGCTTATCTATGATTTCGGGCAAAACCCATAATAAAATTTATATATAATATCTTACTTGAGAAGTTTATACACCTCTTTGGAATACCTTTTATTTCAGCCCAGGTGTTTATTCTGATACAGCGGGTGCCTTTACCCTTTTTATTATTTAGACAGCACGATAATGAGGCTGGCAGCAAAAAGGAATTACAGCCCAGGATTTGCAGGGTACCGCAATTTTACCTGTTCCGGAAAAGAACCTCTGATCAGATTCCTTTTTATTTTAATTATTGAATAATGAAAACAAAAAACAGGATACCCATAAAAATATCCTGCCTCATAATTCATGGCGGAGCGGGGGGGATTCGAACCCCCGCACGGGAGACCCGTCTAACGATTTAGCAAACCGTCCTCTTCAGCCACTTGAGTACCGCTCCGCATAACTGACTTATGTAGAATACACTATCATATACTAAATTGTCAAGCTGTTATTGCCTTTTACAGCATCGAGGAACGGAGCTCTTCGCCGCTCTTTTCGCTAAGGTATGCCGGCGGTATATCAAACACCGTTTTACATCCTGTCTGTCCTTCTCTGGCCATACGCGCGGCAGCTCTCGCATAAGCTGCCATGACATGCGTAGTGAATTCCGGATTCGAATCCAATTTCAGACTGAATTCAATTATATGCTTATGTTCTTTCTCTTTCCCCGTATTTCCGCTGCGGAAAACGAAACCGCCATGCGCCAGCCCCTGATGGTTCCTATCAAATTCTTCTTCCGAAATGAAATGAACCACTGTATGATAGTCGGCGAAATAGTTCGGCATCGTCTTGATTTGTTTTTCCACATATGCCGCGTCAGCACCATCTTCCAAAACGACGAAACATTCACGGATATGTTTCTCTCTTGTGGTAAGCTCCGGATTTTCCCCGTTCCTTACGGCACGCATGGCGCTTTCCACGGGGCAGGTATACTGCTTGGCGTTCTTCACGCCTTTAATGCGGCGGATGGCATCGGAATGCCCCTGAGAAACGCCTTTTCCCCAGAAAGTGTAATCTTTCCCGTCGGGAAGAATCACATTCCCATAAAGCCGAGAGAGAGAAAAAAGTCCCGGATCCCAGCCGACGGAAATAATGGCAATCTTTCCATTTTCTTTTGCAGACCGATCGACAGCGGCAAAATGGGCGGGCACCTTAGCATGGGTATCAAACGTATCTACCACGTTGAACATTTTCGCATAGAACGGTGTCTGCTGCGGCAGGTCAGTAGCGCTTCCCCCGCAGAGGAGAAGTACGTCAATCTTATCTTTCCATGCTTCTATTTCTGAGATGGAAATGACCGGCACATTTTCAGAAAGAATCTTTACCTGCGAAGGATCCCGTCTTGTAAAGACCGCTGCCAGTTCCATATCCGGATTATCCCGGAGCGCCGTTTCTACACCGCGCCCTATATTTCCATACCCTAAAATTCCAATCTTTATATTCATACTGTTTCTCCTTTCATCCTGCTGCGTTTACGTATCTTAAATCATACGCTTAATTTACCACTTTTTATGCATGATGGAAAGTAATGATTTTTCATTTTATATTGATTTTTTTGGATAAAAAAAGACTGCCATGAACAGCAGCTGATTCCGGCAGGAAATATCTATTCTTCCTTTTCTGTTTTTTCAAAACGGTATTTTTGTTTCGCATCAGGATATTTCACCCGGTCCACTTCGCTCATGAACATATCCAGCGGTCGGAGATAGTCTTCGTACGTACCGTAAAGCGCTTTATAAACCACATACATTTCCCCCGTTTCCGTATGACGAGCTGCGGCAATAATAAGATAAAAGTTCCCTTTAAAGTGCCTCCACACTTCTCCTGCCTTCGGCATTTCTCTTTCCATGGGTTCCCCTCTAATGTTCTTTTGTAATTTCATAGCGCTTTCCATCAGTGGTAAGAGTAATCGTCCCCTGCCTGTCCGTCCGATAAACATCTATCCCCCATTTTTCCAACCGCTTCATTGTCTGCCTTGAGGGATGCCCGTAATTATTACCGGCGCCGCAGGAAATAAAAACCGCTTTCGGTGAAACGGCACGGAGAAATTCTTCCGTAGAAGACGTCTTGCTTCCGTGATGTCCCGCTTTGAGGACAATACTCTTTACGTCAGCGCCGCTTTTCAAAATGGATGCTTCCTCTTCCGCTTCCGCATCTCCTGTAAAAAGCATCGTAAAATTACCATATTTCAGCTGCCCCACGATACTTTCATTATTCTGACGCGAATTTTCTCCGCGGGCATTGCTTTTTTCCAAAGGTCCTACAACCGTAAAAGGAACGCCGTCCATCAATTGTATTTTTTCACCGCCCCGCAGTGTCCTGCGGGGAATTTTCCTTTTATCCAGTATCTTTCGATACGTTTTGTACGTGGAAAGGGAAGTAGGCACCCCATTATCATAAACCTGCCTTATTTCCGCATTGGCAAAAACGGAAAACATACCGCCTATATGATCTCCATGGGGATGCGTGATAATAACGGTATCCACCTTTTTCACGCCGTACTTCCTGAGATACTCCGCCATCCGAGGACGATGCTCCACATCTCCCGTATCAATAAGCGCAAACTTTCCATTTCTTTCAATAAGGATGGCGTCTCCCTGTCCGATATCAAGCATGCGGATAATCAGAGGCGCATCGGCTGCTGTTCTACTCCCGCTGCAAAAGACATCAAACCCGCAGCCTGTCCCTGCAAAGACACAAAGGCTGATAAGGAGACAAAGGAAATACTTTATAAAGCGCTTCATCCTTCGATAACCTTTTTACGCGCCAGAGGAATCATGCGGGCCACATCGCTTGCCGTATATCCCACCGGCATCTTTTCGGCAAGCAGGTCTCCTGCCAGTCCGTGAAGGTATACGCCTGCCACGGCGGCCTCTTCGGCAGAAAGTCCCTGTCCGATAAAGGCGGCAATGATACCGGTCAGAGTATCTCCCATACCGCCTGCAGCCATGCCCGGATTTCCCGTGGAATTCACCCATGCCCTGCCGTCCGGTACGGCAATAACCGTAGGCGCTCCTTTCAGCACAAGCACCACATGGTTTTCCTTGGCATACCGGATCGCTTCATCGATCCTGCCGGCCTCCACATTTTTTACGGTAAGTCCGGTAAGGAAAGCAAATTCTCCTACATGTGGCGTCAGAACCACATCAGCAGGGCAGTTTCTCAGATTGATTTTTTGATGACCGACAGCAAAGAGCGCGTCCGCATCCACAACCATGGTCTTACGGCAGTGCCCCAGCATATCCGCCACAAAGGTCTGTGTTCTTTCGTCCCGCCCCAGCCCCGGTCCCAACGCGACAACATCATACATCCCGGTCTGATTCACTGCCTTATCTGACATATCCTCGGTAAAGCAAGGAGCATCCCCGCAGGAAGAGACCATCACTTCCGGAATTTTCCCTGCCAGCTGGAAAGCAGCATTCCCTACAGAAACAAGAGCAAGCTTTCCTCCGCCACCGTAAAGCGCCCCCTGTGCTGCCAGCAGACCCGCGCCCGCCATCCCTTCCGAACCGGCAAAAATGCCTATAAATCCATTTGTTCCCTTATGGGCGGCAAAACTCCGCACAGGAAGAAATTCATAAATATCTTTTTCTTCCACCAACTTTACAGGAAAATGTTCCCTGGCGCCGTTTGGGATGCCGATGGGTGAATACAAGACGGTTCCTGCATATCCATTTCCCGGATAAAGGACATGCCCCCGCTTTACGGAACCTAACGCCACCGTGTAATCGGCATTCACCACCGCCCCCCCACCCCCCCCCGCTGTCAGAAAACATGCCGCTGGGAACATCTACGGAAACAATAACCGCTTCCGAATCATTCATGGCCGTAATAAGCTCCGCCGTGCTTCCTTTCACATGATGTTTCAGACCCGTGCCGATGAGCGCGTCTACAATAATATCCGCACCTGCCAGATATTCCTTTGCGTCATCCGCGCCTGCAACGGAAATCACGGGAATTCCCATTTTAGCCGCTATATTTTTATACAATAAAGAATTCTCTCCCATATGGGATGCATCCCCCATGACAAGAACCGCTACATCAGCACCTTCGGAAAGGGCGTACCGTGCTGCGACGAATCCGTCGCCCCCGTTTTTTCCCCTGCCGCAGACAATGACCACCCGCGCGTCTTCCCAGGATATCTTTTCTTTCATAAGCTGCACCACGGAAGCGCCGGCATTTTCCATAAGCACCGACTCCGGCAGCCCGTATTCCGTCATGGCGCGTTGATCCAAAAGTCTTGATTCCTCAGATGTTGTCAGTATCATGATTTTGCCTCCATCACAACAACAGCAATGGACATGCCGTCTTCATGGGAAATGGAAACGGATATATCCGTAATTCCCAATTTCTCCGCCCGCTTTTCAAAATTCCCCTGCAAGTGGAGAACAGGCGCCCCCCACTTTGTCCATGACAGGTACGCATCGCCAAAACCTGAACCGAGTATCCCTATCCCCAGTGCTTTCCCTGCTGCTTCCCGCGCTGCCCAGAGCGCCGCGTAAGAATAAGCCTTATTTTTTCCTTTTGACTCACAGTGCGCCCGTTCTTCTTCCGTAAACATTTTTTCAAGGCGGGACGGAAATTTTTCACAAATCCGTTCCCAGCGTGCCACTTTCACCATATCTACACCGACATACATAGGCTGCTCCTTTTCCTTTGCTCTTTCCATAAACCGATCTGAAGGAAATATGTTTATTCCGGCATTTTCTTTATTTTAACGAATAGCCTGCTTTTACACAAACCGACGGCATTATAAAAGATTTCTTGCCACAGAAAGCGAAACATGGTAAAATAACACGGTATGAATGACACAGACGGGAGGTGAAACAATTGCCGCAAATAAAATCCAACATAAAGACCATGAAAACTGACGCAAAGAAGAGAGCTGCTCATGCCGCTGTCCGTTCCCGGATCCATGGTGCTGTCAAGAAAGCTGTAGCTGCTGCCACAACCGACCAGAAGGACATCGCCCTTCGCGAGGCGCAGAGCGTTATCGATACCGCTGCGCGGAAAGGCATTATCCATAAAAATGCTGCCGCTCGTAAAAAATCCCGTCTGAATGCAAGCGTCAATGCTGCCATCGCAGCTGACAGCGCAGCAAAGTAATCATCTGACGGAAAAGGCGAAGACCTGTGTCCTCGTCTTTTTTTATTGCCACTTTTCATGTGCCGGGCAAATACACGCTGCACATAAAATTTCCTGCCTGCAGAAACAGGCATAGGTGGATATCAAATGACCGGATCAGTAAAACTAACCAAAAATATCCGCCCGTATAAGCACAGATAAAAGCGCCATTCCCATCAAATACAGAAACAGCGCTTTTCTTTTCTATTTCCTTTTTTTCAAACGCGTCAACCCTTTATCGGCAATATCATGACGGTACTGCATACCCCGCCAGCTGATTTTTGAAACACCTTCATAGGCCTTGTCCCGCGCTTCTTTCAATGTCGGCGCGACAGCCGCCACATTCAGCACACGGCCGCCATTAACAAAATACTTGCCTTTTTTCTTCATACTGCCCGCATGGAATACGAGGCAGCCGGTCTTTTTTGCTTCCTCCAGCCCTACTATCTCCTCTCCCGAGGAATGGGTGGCGGGATATCCTTCCGATGCCAGGACGATATCCACGGCACAGGCATTTTTCCATTCCACCCTTTCCTTTTTCAAGGTTCCTTTCGTGCAGGCAAGCATGATCTTCGCAAGATCGCTTTCGAGAAGCGGCAGAATGGCTTCCGTCTCAGGATCTCCGAATCGGCAGTTAAATTCCACCACTTGGGGCCCGTCTTTTGTAATCATCAATCCGGCATAAAGGCAGCCTTTAAACGGGCAGCCTTCTTTTTTCATTGCTTTGACAGCAGGCAGCAGAATGGTATCATAAACGATTTTGTCCAATTCTTTCGTCATGACCGGAGCGGGAGCATAAGCCCCCATGCCGCCGGTATTCGCTCCCATATCCCCGTCGCTGATGCGCTTATGATCTTGTGCGGAAATCATAGGAACGATAGTATTTCCATCAGTGAAGCAGAGAACACTCGCCTCTTCCCCTTCCATAAATTCTTCAATCACCACGGATTCTCCCGCGCTGCCAAAGGTTTTTCCCTCCAGCATCCCGCGAACCGCCTGAACAGCCTGCTCTTCGGTTTCGGCAATGACAACGCCCTTCCCCGACGCCAGTCCGTCTGCCTTGATGACAAGGGGATATTTCTTTCGTTTTTTGATATAAGAAACGGCCTTTTCTTCATCGGTAAATGTTTCATAAGCAGCTGTAGGGATCTTATACTTTTTCATCAGATTTTTGGCGAAACTTTTCGAACCTTCAATCTGCGCTGCCGCCGCTGACGGTCCGAAGAAAGCCATTCCCTTTTCGGCAAACTTGTCGGCCAGACCTTCCGTCAGCACAGTCTCGGGACCGGCAACGGTGAGATCCACTTCCATCAGACGGGCGAAATCCAGAATATCTTCCGTTCCTTTTACCGGAATTAAATGCGCCACATCTGTCATTCCATCGTTTCCGGGAATGACGTACACTTCTTTTACAGACGGACTGTGTGCCAGTTTCCAGAGCAGCGCGTGTTCCCTGCCGCCGCTTCCAATCACTAATACTTTCAAAGCTCCTCCAATCTCAGCTATGGCGGAAATGCCGATGTCCGGTAAATACCATAGCTATACCATACTTATTTGCCATATCGATAGATTCCTGGTCGCGTATAGAACCGCCAGGCTGAATGACAGCGGTAATTCCTGCTTTCCCTGCTGCTTCAATTGTATCCCCAAAAGGAAAGAACGCATCAGACGCCATGATGGAGCCTTTACACTTTTCTCCCGCTTCGGCAATGGCAATATCCGCCGCACCTACGCGATTCATCTGTCCCGCACCCACGCCGTAAGTGACATCCTTACCGGTCAGCACGATGGCGTTGGACTTAACGTGCTTTACAATCTTCCAGCCGAATTCCAGTGCCTGCCACTCTTCTTCCGTCGGCGCTCTTTCCGTGACACAAGTACAGTCTGCTCTCGTTTCGGAGCTGTCGTCCGGTGTCTGCACGAGAAGTCCGCCGGAAACCTTATGGAGCTGCAGTTCTTTTTCTTCCGTATCCGCCACTTCTACAAGGCGGATGTTTTTCTTCACAGATAAAATATCGACAGCTTCCTGTGAAAACTTTGGAGCCATAATGACTTCAAAGAAAATCGGTTTCATTTCTTCCGCCGTTTCTTTGTCGCATTCCCTGTTCATCGCCACAATGCCGCCGAATGCAGATTTGCTGTCCGCCGCAAAGGCCCGCTTAAACGCGTCGAGGGCACTTGTACCGAGAGCGGTACCGCAGGGATTCGTATGCTTTACAACCACACAGGCGGGAGTATCTTTCCATTCGCAGGCAAGATCCCATGCCGCTTCCATATCCACAATATTATTATATGATAATTCTTTTCCATGCAGCTGCCTGGCGGAAGCAATGCCGCCTTTCGCTTCCGGATCTCTGTAAAAGGCTGCTTTCTGATGCGGGTTTTCACCATAGCGGAGATTCTGGATCTTTACATAAGCCTTGGCAAAGATATCCGGCAGCCCTTCTCCGCCGCCATTTATTTCTTTTGTCATGTAATCGGCAATGGCGCAGTCATACAGTCCTGTATGAAGAAAAGCTTTTCTTGACAAATCAAAGCGGAACTCTTCCGTCAGCCTGTCTTCCCGGATCCGTTCCAGCACCTCTCCGTACTGCGCGGGATCAACGACAATCGTGACATACTTATAATTCTTTGCTGCCGCACGTACCATGGAAGGGCCGCCGATATCAATATTTTCAACAGCTTCCGCCCGTATGACACCGGGTCTCGCTATCGTTTCACGGAAAGGATATAAATTGACGGCCACCAGATCGATACCGGCAATTCCATGTTCTTCCATCGCTTTTACATGGGCGGGATTGTCACGAACCGCCAGAATACCGCCATGTATTTTCGGGTGAAGCGTTTTCACCCTGCCGTCCATCATTTCCGGAAAACCGGTAAGATCGGAAACGGACATGACCGGAATCCCTGCCTCAGAGATCGCTTTCATCGTACCGCCGGTGGAAATAATCTCCACTCCCAGTTCATGAAGGCCTTTGGCAAATTCCACGATGCCGGTCTTGTCAGATACACTGATCAATGCTCTTTTAACTGCCATTTTCATTCCTCCTCGTGCATGCCTGTCACTGTATGACCCGCTATATGAAGTTTATCTTCGCAATAGGCTTTCACTGCGCGGACATAGGCGGGATGTTCTTCCGCCAGTATACGTGCGGAAAGCGTATCTTCCGTATCATGGTCATAAACCGGTACCGCCACCTGCGTGATAATCGGGCCGTCATCAAGCCCTGTTCCCACAAAATGGACAGTACATCCCGCCACTTTTACCCCCGCCTCTATCGCCTGCCGCTGTGCGTGGAGTCCGCGAAAACTGGGCAGCAGGGCGGGATGGATATTGATAATGCGGTTTTCAAAAGCCTTTATCAAATTTTCGCCACAGATACGCATATATCCTGCCAGACAGATCAGATCGGGTGCGTATGATTTCGCCGCTTCCAAAATCTTCTCATTATAATCAGCTTTATCCCTGCATGTCTTCATTTCAATGACCGTTGCAGGCACCTTCCATCTTTCTGCCCTCTGAAGAACAGGCGCGTCGTGATGGTCGCAGATAACGCCTACGATCCTCCCCTTAATCGTTCCGTCCACGGCAGCTTCATGGAGAGCTTCCGCATTGGAGCCGCGGCCTGACGCAAATATCAGTATGCGCTTATTCATGGAAAAGCCCGCCTGTCACAATGACATCCCGATTTCCTTCGCTGATTGTGCCGACTTCATAAACAGCTTCGCCGATGTTCTTCAATATTTTTTTCGCCTTTTCCGCTTCCCCACGGCTCAAAATGAGGAGCATTCCCAGTCCGCAGTTAAAGGTGCGGTACATTTCACGGGGCTCTACGCCGCCCTGCGCTTTGATGAAAGAAAAAATTGGAAGTAGCGGCCATTTATCCGCATCAAGGACAGCTCTTGTCCCCTCCGGAAGGACACGGGGAATATTATCATAAAAACCTCCCCCTGTAATATGGACAAGTCCTTTCACGTCAGCGCCCTTCAGTACGGGAAGGACAAGTTTCGGGTAAAGCTTTGTCGGCGTAAGTACGACTTCTCCGAGAGGTTTGTCAAACCCTTCATAAGTTTCTTTTAAATTTAAATGATTGTCAGAGATAATGCGGCGTACCAAGGAATAACCGTTAGAATGGATACCTGTGGAAGGCAGTCCGAGGATAACGTCGCCGGCCGTAATCTTTTCACCGGTAATTAAGTTTTTCCTATCCACAATCCCTACCGCAAAACCTGCTACGTCGTAGTCGCCTGATGCGTAAAAGCCGGCCATTTCCGCCGTTTCACCGCCAAGAAGCGCGCACCCCGATTCGATGCAGGCATCAGCCACGCCTTTGACAATCTCCGCCATCAGTTCCGGATCCAGTTTCCCCGTCGCGATATAATCCAGAAAGAAAAGCGGGCGCGCCCCCTGTACGAGAACATCATTAACACTCATCGCCACGCAGTCCTGCCCGATGGTATGATGTATCCCCATTTCAATGGCAAGACGCAGTTTCGTCCCTACACCGTCCGTGCCTGAAACAAGGATGGGATCTTCAGACAATTCGTCTTTCAGGCGGAACAGGCCGCCAAAGCCGCCCAGATCCCCCAGCACCCCTCTTGTATAGGTCGCCTGCACAGATTTTTTAATCAGTTCCACTTCTCTTTCTCCGGCGTCGATGTCCACGCCCGCTTCCGCGTAAGTCAGCCCCTTTTTCTTTTCGTCCATATGTCTCTCCTTATTCTTTCATACCGTCGAGTCCGCCGCCCGACACCGGTTCGGGATAATCACCGTCAAAGCAGGCAAAACACATATCTTTGGCCCGTATGCGGGAAATGGATTCCGCCAGTCCTTTTTGCGACAGATAGTGCAGCTTATCGGCGCCAATCATTTTGCAGATTTCTTCTTCCGAATGGCTCGCGGCGACCAGCTGCCTCCGCTGTGCCGTATCAATGCCGAAGAAACAAGGGAATCTGACAGGAGGCGAACTGATGCACATTTTTATTTCCTTTGCGCCTGCATTCCGCAGCAAACGGATAATGATACCGCTTGTTGTTCCGCGGACAATGGAGTCGTCCACAAGGATGATTCGTTTCCCCTTTACATTCATGACAATCGGATTCAGCTTCATCCGTACCGCCCGTTCCCTCTGTTTCTGCCCGGGCTGGATAAAAGTACGCCCCATGTACTTGTTTTTCAAAAGTCCTTCCACATAAGGAATGCCTGACGCATGGGAATACCCTAATGCTGCCACATTGCCCGAATCGGGGACGCTCATGACAACATCACCTTCATAATGCGTTTCTTCCCATAAATGGCGGCCCATAGACAGGCGTGCTTCATAGATATCCTGTCCGTTCATCACGGAATCGGGACGGGCAAAATAAATATACTCAAAGGCGCAGATCCCGAGGCGGGGCGCCTTTTTTCCATACATCGTGCTATGAACGCCGTCATCATCAATTCTTACAATTTCTCCGGGAAGGATATCGCGGACAAATTCCGCGTCAATCGCATCAAGGGCAGGCGTCTCCGAACAAAGTACATAACCGCTTTCTGTCTTGCCCAGCGCCATCGGACGATAGCCGAAGGGATCCCGGAATCCGTAAACTGCCTGATTGGTACACGCCACAACGGCATATGCGCCGCGGATTTCATCCATAACGCCCTTGATCCTGTCCTCCATCACGGCTGCTCCTGCATGGGCAAGGAGTTTGATAATGATTTCCGTGTCCATGGTGGTCTGGAAGGTAGATCCGCTTTGAAGGAGTCGGTTTCTGAGAACTTTTGTATTCACCAGATTCCCGTTGTGGGCAAGAGCCAAAGGCCCTTCCGCGCCTTCCAGCTGCAGCGGCTGGATATTGCTCGGAATGGAAGATCCCGTCGTGCTGTACCGCACATGGCCGATGCCTATGAAACCTTCTTTTTCAGGAAGTTTGCGGAAGACTTCCGTGACAAGACCCATGCCGCGGAATGTTTCCATCGTATGCCCGTCGCTGACAGTTATTCCCGCGCTTTCCTGCCCGCGGTGCTGCAAAGAAAAAACCCCGTAATATGTTTCAAGAGCAGCAGGCCGGTTTCTGTCATAGATGGCAAAAACCCCGCATTCTTCATGAAACTTGTCATCGCAGGCAGCCATATTCCCGTCATCCACTTTCAGAATTTTTCTCCCGTGAGAAGTTCGTAGGCTTCCACATACTTGCCGATCGTCTTGTCAATGATTTCCTGCGGCAGCACATCCCCCGGATTCTCTTTCAGGTAGTCGCGGACAAACTGTTTGTCATAAGACGGCTGCCCTTTCCCCGGTACATAACCGTCCAGCGGCCAGAAGCGTGAATTGTCAGGCGTCAGCATTTCATCACCGAGAACGATATTTCCTTCCTTATCCAGACCGAATTCAAACTTAGTGTCCGCAATGATGATGCCTTTAGACAGCGCGTAATCGGCGCATTTCCTGTACAGAGCAAGTGTTAAGTCACGAAGCCTTTCCATGTATTCCTTCCCTTTTCCCGGGAAGGTCTTTTCAATCCATTCCGCCCCTTCTTCCATGGAAATATTCATGTCATGCTCACCGACAGGCGCTTTGGTAGAAGGAGTGAAAATCGCTTCAGGGAGCTTTTCACATTCCTCAAGCCCTTCCGGCAGACGGATACCGCAGATGGTGCCGTCTTTTTTGTAGCTTTCCCAGCCGGAGCCTGTGATGTATCCCCGGACGATGCATTCTACAGGAATCATCTCCAGCTTTTGGGTTTTCATGCTGTTTCCATCAAATTCGGGTTTTCGGAAAAACGCAGGCATATCCGCTGCGTCAATGGAAATCATATGGTTCGGTACCACGTCTTTTGTAAAATCAAACCAAAACTTGGACATCTTGTTCAGCACTTCACCTTTTTTGGGAATCGGATTTTCCAAAATATTATCGAATGCGGAAATGCGGTCAGTGCAAACCATGATAAGGCTGTCGCCCAAATCATACAATTCACGAACTTTCCCCGATTTAAAAGGCTTATATTCTTTCATCATACCCTCCCTGTCCCCTATATAATTATTTCAATTCTTTCTGTAACTTTTCATCTTTACGATAAATTTCAGCAGCCATTTCTTCACGGTATTCTTTATATTTTCTATAAAGATCTCTATCTGCTGCCGCGCCGATTTCCACTACCAGGTACGCCGCATTTTTAGCGCCGTCAATCGCCACTGTCGCCACAGGAATCCCCGACGGCATCTGGACAATGGAAAATAAAGCATCCATGCCGTCCAGCCTGGCTCCTGACAACGGTACACCGATAACAGGACAAAGTGTCATAGAAGCCACTACGCCGGGAAGCGCTGCCGCCATACCCGCGCCGGCAATAAAGCAAGCTGCCCCTTTTTCTTCCTGTGCCAGAATAAATTCTTCCAGCTTCTTAGGTGTACGATGGGCAGATGCGATCGCCATATCATATGTCACGCCGAAACCGCTTAAAACTTCTGCGGCTTTCTTCATGACCGGCAGATCGGAATCACTGCCCATGACAATACCTACATGCATAGTTCCCTCCTTGAACAAAAATAAAAGCCCCCTGCTTCCCATAAGAAGCAGTGAGCCTATTGCACAATACTAAAATGACAGTCATAAATAAAAAAGGCATTCTCTTCCCGTTTGTCCAAAACGCAACCGGAATCAAGAAACCTGCCCATTTTTCCTCCTTTAATAAGAAAAGCCCGCCATAACCACACGGGTTCCGCTTACAATAGATTGTGACTGTATCTTTACATATTTTAATATTTCCATATTGCCTTGTCAATGAAAGTTAATCTGATAAAGTACTGATTTTATAAGGATTTTTTATTATAATTATTTTCTTATCATCAGCTTATACAGTTTTCTTATTTTTTAATAATTCATGCTTCTAATTTATGCTCTTGTCTTCCTGTCAGGAAAAAGAACGGCACTGCCGCTGCCTGCATAAGCGCCGATATTGCCGCCATCCATAAAATAGAAGCATCATATAAAATTCCTAAAAGAAAACTTCCAATAAACCAGGATACACCAAACCCCGTTTCAAAAATTCCATACCCCACCGCTCTTTCGTGTTTAGGTATGATAGCAGCTACGGCCGCTTTCAGTGTAGACTCCTGCGCCCCCATACCTATACCCCAAAGAAGAACGCCGGCATACAGCCAGCAGGAAGACGGTGCCATAAAGATAAAAAACACAAAAGGCATCGACAGCAATGTAGACCATACGAGAGATACGGTACCGTACTTATCATAAAGCCAGCCGAAGAACAAAGCGGAAAACGCATCCGCCGCCATAGCTGCCGCATACAGCAGGGAAATTTCCGCTTTCCCTGCCAGCCCTGATTTCACCGCGTGCAGTGCCACTATCGGAAAATCAATAAAACCAAAGGCAAATAAAGCGGTTCCCACCATGTAAATTTTAAAACGGAAACCAAGATGTGCCTCTTTGGTTTCTTTAACTTCCGGCTCAAATTTTTCAGGATCGGGAAATTTTATTTTAGCTAAAATAACTGCTGCTATGCAGAGAAATGCCGGTATGCCGAGGAATAAAAAACTTTTCCCATAAGCCGTTTCCATCCCCTGGCTTCCATAATAAGACAACACCCAGAAAATCAACACCGGCCCCAGGAACGCGCCAAGCTGATCCAAAAACTCCTGAATGGCAAAACTTTTCCCGAGTCCTTCCCGGGATGCGGCATAAGAAAGAAGGGTACTCTTGGCAGGCTGCCGTATCGCTTTCCCCACCCGCCCCAAAATGATAAAGCATGCTGCCATCATCCAATTCCCATCAGGTACAAAAGCAAGACAGGGGATGGCAAGTACTGCCAGCGCATACCCGCCGACAGTCATAAACCAATATTTCCCGCTGCGGCTTGCAATGATACCGGTCACAAACCGAAGTCCGTATCCTACGAGCTCGCCGGCTCCCGATATACATCCCACCATTGCCGCAGATGCCCCCATCATCCCCAGGTATGCGCCAAAGATCCCACGTGCCCCTTCCTGCGTCATGTCGGCAAATAAACTTACTACCCCCATCAGGCAGATAAAACCCATGGCTGATGAATTCTTTCTGACTGTCATGCTGCCTCCCTGCTACACTTCCGGTTCCTCCAACCCCAATTCCTTTTCATACCCGGTAAGGATACGTCCGAATTCTTCCTCCGTAAGCGCTTTCATAATCTCCCGACGGAGTACGGTCGCCTTAGGAAGCCCATGGAAATATCGGCTCGCATGAGCCCGCATTTCCCTGACCGCGATCCTCTCCCCTTTCTCAACGCACAATCCATGCAGATGTTTCCTTGCCATGGCAAGCCGTTCTTCCCAACTCGGCCCGGGAAGGATTTCTCCTGTTTCCAGATATGTATTCACCGCCCCGAAAACCCAAGGATTTCCCCATGCCGCACGGCCGATGGCAACTGCCGCACATCCGGTTTCCTCCATCAGTGCCTTTGCCGCAGGGCCGTCCCCCACATCCCCGTTTCCGATAACAGGAATACGGACGGCATCCACAACCTTTTTGATTTCTCTCCAGTCTGCCGTTCCCATATAAAAATCTTCCCGTGTCCGACCATGGACCGTAATGGCTGCCGCCC
>ERZ779649.845-NODE-845-length-20265-cov-3.004948_pt1 | contig 20265 bp, 17 predicted proteins | sample MGYA00511882_ERZ779649 | MGnify/ENA primary metagenome ERZ779649 (study PRJEB29588, sample SAMEA2157793) | human gut metagenome | biome: human gut; feature: human-associated habitat; material: faeces | place: Denmark | collected 2008/2010 ... | reverse complement strand
TTTACGCCTCCTTCTTCATGTTTCAGATAGTGCACACGGTTGGTTAATTTCGGAAATTTTACATTGTCTACTTCCTTTTGCAGAAAACAGTCCATGTATTCCGAAATGGTTGTTCCGTCTTTTACTGCGGTATTGACAAACACACGTTCCAATCCGTCATCTATTTTTTCCTGTGTTTCCCGGATCACGCTGTCCACGTGATAGATCACCCTGCCGCGTTTAAAGATATCGAACTCGGAAATATACACAACGATCAGATCGATCGTTTTCTCAAATTTATCATCCGTCTGCGAGTCCCGCACCGTGATGACCGATGCATTGAACCGCACTCTTTTTAAATGGTGATCCATGTTAGAACGCTGCACTTCCACGTTACACTTTTTTCCGTTTCCAAGGATACAGAGTGCATCCAGACGGACAGATCGCCCGTACAGATTTCTCTCACTGCTCTGTACGATAACGTCTTTTACAATGAGTTTCTCATCTTCTAAAATGATACGCAGCATCTCCTGACATACGCCAATATCATCTGCCAGTACTTCAAAAAACGTATCATCAATAGGTCTGAAATTTTTAACCTGTTCTATCTTTTCTTCTAATGTCTTTTGTTTTTTCCTGGTCATTTGACCTCCTGCTTCTATGGTATACAAACAGGCTTTCCGAATGATCTATGTTTATTATATAGAACCCCTCAAGATTCTTCAAGACTGTTTGCATGGATTTTTTAGTTACTATTCTAAATTTGTGTCTGTCATTTTCTCCTGCTGAACGGTTCACCGATGTGGTGATGGATTTTTGTTATGTTAGTATGTTTTGTAACTTTGATTTGATAAAAAAGATAGGTTTATTGTAAGTGGTGATTTTGGGAAAGTCAAGAAATTAATTGACTTTGTTTATCCGCGCTCCTTTTCCTTTTCCTTTTCCCGTTCCTGCTCCTTGTCCTGCCGCAAAATACTGTCAATGTTGTGTTTAATAATACCATATTCTTTGGTCTGTTTTTTAAACGGTTGATTGCATAGGTAGTAAATAGCGATTTTACTACTTTCCTAACTACCTTTGAGACGGAATGCATGAAGGGAAATTATCTTACAATCGGTAATTTATCATATCTGTACTCAACCTTAAAAGATTCCGAAAAGAACACAATTGCAAAGTATTATTCTGAAAAATACAACAAACAGTATAAGCCATCTTCTCATTTGAGAATTAGTAGTAGAGACATGGAATCTGCATTAAAGATTTTTAACTTAATAAGAAACCAGTGTGCTCATAGTTATTGCACATGATATACCCTATTCTCATCGCCACGCTTCATCTCCAGCGCTGTCCCATCCTTCCAGTCACAGCAATTGCGGAGGTACTCCGCCTCCGTGTTCAAAAAGTTTTCCGCATTTGGCGGCAGCACAATCGGCTCAATCGTATTGTTTTCGTAATTGCAGACATAAATGGTTTTGACACAATTTAAAAATACCCTGTCAAATCGCATTTTTTTCTTTTCCTGTGTATATCTCATATATTCAAACAGTGCACCTGCATCAATATCATTCTCGTCGGTCGGATGTAGAAAAAGATACAAACCATTGTAGTGCTTATGGATATAATTTGCATTTAGTTTTTCCAGTTTGCGGTCAAAACGATATTTCGCCTTGGAAAGATAATCCTGCTGCACAGTATTATCTGGCAGAATCGCCCAAAACCTTCCATTGTAAAAATTCAACCGCTCTCCATATTTATCAAACGCCAAAGAAGGTAGTTCCTCTTTCCGGCAACCAAGATATTTTTCGATAAAACTCTCCTCCTGCCCGTCATCCGGCAAAAGTGCCTGACTGACTTCCAGCCCGAAATCCATGTTTGGATTAATCCAGTCCGGTGATTCACTTTTCACAAAATACGGCTCATATTCCTTCCACAGATATTTCAATGATACTGCCGCATAAATTTCATTCAAAAGCTTTTCATATGCCACCCGATTTACCTGCCTTTTCTTCTACAATTTTATTGACGAAAATGTTTTTTTCCGATAGGATGATTATATCGTGATTTCATCACTCAATAATTTCGCCGCTCGCCGAGCATATAAATATGTTCTTTTCGCTTGCGCTCATTATACCATAACTTATTCGATTTTTCCTGAAAGGATTCAAAATATGAAAAAAGTAAAACAAATTTTAGCAATCGTCGGTGTCATTATTCTGGTTGGACTTTATGTCTCTACCATCGTATGTGCAGTTTCTGCCAGTGAAAATTTTATGAACATGCTCATGACATCCATTTATGCCTCTGTGATCATCCCTGTTTTGATCTGGGCATACAGTTTTATTTACAAACTGATCAAAAAAGATTCCGAAGAAAAAGATACTGCAGAGCATTAAAAAATCAGCACCTGAACAAAATTTTCTGTCAGGTGCTGATCCTGCTTTTATCTTATTTATTCTTCTGTGTTCTCAGATACAGTTTCTGTGTTCTCAACAGTCTCCGTGCTTTCTGTATCCTCTGTGACTGTCAGTTCCTCAATCGTTTTTGAAAAAGCATCCGCAAGAGACGTTTCTGTCAGATAAATGCTTCCTCCATCAGCTGAAATAATATAGTATGCATTCAAAGTATCATTTTTATTTCCTACAAAAAGAGAAACAGACCCTTCACTTGTTGTGTAGGATATCAGATCTTCCGGCTGGTCAAATCCAAACTCTTTCAGATCTGTATAATCACTGATCTCTTCTATTGCTGTCAGCGATGACAGTGTTGAAAGCATGCTGTCGATCGCTTCTTCATCCATATCCAGTGATGTGTCTCCGTCATAGGTCCATGTATCCCCATCCTTTGTAAAAGTATACGTCACATGGTCAACCTCATAAGAAAATGCTGTGATCGTGTCAACGTCCACTTTGGAAATATAAATGGTAGAAGCCTCTTCTTCCGCTGTTTTCTCTTCCTCTTTATTTTTGTTATACCATTTCATTCCGAAGGTGGCAGCGATAAGCACTGCCAGCACGATCAGAATTACAATAAACTGAATTTTCTGTTTTTTCATATTCTATCTGTCTCCAATCTTGATTTTCTATCATCTATTGTTTTATTTTTTTCTTCTTGATGCCCATATCACAATTCCAAGAATCATCATAATGACCGGAAGCACGATCATCAGACCAAGCCCATACAGAATCCCTGCCGCCGCATCCACCGTGATGGCGCTGAGCGTGTAATCTTTTGTTGGGATCACACTTGTTGCAAGATCAGAATCGCCAACCATCTGGGCAATGATATCTGTAAACATTGCGCTGTTATTTCCGGAAACGATCTGGTCTGCACTGTCTGCAAACATTTCCACAGATCCGGCGACCACTACTTTTGCGACTGTATCTTCATCGATTGTTTTTTCCATGGCAACCGCAACCGCAAATGGTCCTGCAGCATCTCCCTCTTCCAGCTCTGATGTTGTTGCATTTGCTGCATCTGTCTTGGATACTGCTTTATCTGTCGTCTCCAATAATGCTGTATAAGTTGTATCATCTGTATCTTCCCCATAGGTGATTGCCTCGCTGTATGGAGCAAAGATATATGAACCGCTGACAGAACTTGTATATGCACTTGAATTTACGTCAGGAAGCAGGTAATACGGTGTATTGCTGTAATAATAGGATTTATCATTTTCCATGACAATGCCGGAAACACGCTCCATTCCGCAGGCTGACAGGATCGACTCGAAGTTTTCCAAACCCTGTGCCTGGAAATTGCAGGTGATCAGCACTTTTCCACCCTGATTGATATAATCGATCACTTTGTTGGCATCATCCTCCGAAAAATCAGTCGTCGGTCCATTGATAATAAGTGCTGCTGCATCTTCCGGAACCGCATCCTCTTTTAATAATGCAAGGTCAGATAAAGTGATATTTGCTTTTTCAATTGCTTCTGTAAATCCACCGGATAAAGCTGTTTCCCCATGTCCGGACACCTGATAGATCACTGGAAGTTCTGTCGAATCCATTGTCACATACTGAATCGCACTTGTAAGCTGTCCCTCTGCATCATATCCATCAATGCTTCTGGAATAACTGCTGTAATCATAACTATAGGTATACACATCATTGTAATCAATGACTCTGGAACGCTCGCTGCTCACAACGATCATGCTGTTGGAAGTCACAGAACTGTCTGTATACTGTGCTGCAAAAGCCGGGTTTGCAGCCGGATTGATATAGGAAACTTTGATGTGATCCGACAGGGATTCATATCTCTGTAATGTCTCATCCAGCTTTGTATCTTTTGATGCATCGGACACCAGCACATAAATTGTCACGTCCTCGTCGAGACCTTTCAGATAATCCTTCGTATCGTCTGTGATGGAGTAAATTTTTGTTGAAGTGACATCAATGGATGTCCATGTTGCCGGAAGTTCTGCCACGAACAGGTTCACAACAACGGTCACTGCCACCATTGCAATGATCATTCCCGTTGAAAATACACCTGTCGATATTTTTTTGGAACTGATGCTCCAGCGGCGTTTCTGAACGGACTGCCCTGTCAGGAACAAAAGTAATGCAATGATCGTTACGTAATAGACAATTCCCGCCACATCCAGTGTTCCATTCATAAAGTTATCGAGCGGCGTGTAAAGATCGTAGCAGCCTAAAATTTTTGTCAGAAGATTTCCGCTCTCTGAGATCAGATTGCAGATGCTTCCCATCATATAGCCGGCAAATAATGCAACAAATGTCAAAACTGCGGAAATCACCTGGCTTTCGGTCAATGAGGAAATAAACATACCAACGGCAATGCAGGCGCAACCATACAGCCAGAATCCAAGCACTGCTGCATAGGATTCCCCTAATGGGATCGTTCCGTAGGACATTAACAGCAATGGTGTGATCGCAATGATCACCATATCTATGGTAAATACAAAAGCCATTGCGAGATATTTTCCCAATACTACTTTTCCCACAGATACCGGTGCAGTCAGGATCAACTGGTCTGTTCTGCTGTGGCGTTCCTCCGCAAAACTGCGCATAGTCAGCACAGGTACCGTGATCAGCATGATAAATGCGATCGCCGACAGTGAGTAAGAAATATAAGGATAGCCTGCGCGCAGATTGTAAACATAAAAATATAGTCCATAGAGTACAAGAACTGCTGCAATAAACAACCATCCTATCACCGTCTGAAAGTAAGCTTTTACTTCTCTTTTTAATATCGCAAACATTATTCCCCGTCCTCCTTACTCTCTTTTCCAAAATGAGACTTTACAAAATGGAGTTTTTTCTCCGGCAGAACTTCCTTCTGTGTCCCCTCTTTTTCCGTAAGTTCGAGGAACACATCCTCAAGAGATTTTGAAACGGGATTCATCTGCAGAATGACAAATCCATGGTTGACACAGGAAGCAAACACCTGTTCCCTGATATCCATTCCCGGTTTTGCGATCAGATTCAGATGTACACACGCTTCGTCCTTCTGCTCTAATGGAATGCATTTTTCAACTTCTGCGATCCCGGTGAATGTCTCCTGCACTGCCGCATTGTCTCCTTTGATCAGAAGTTCGATCTCCTGCGCCCCGGACATCTGTTTCATCAGATTCTCCGTGGAATCGCCTGCCACTAATTTTCCTTTGGAAATAATGAAAATGTGATCACACACTGCAGATATTTCAGACAAAATGTGCGAACTTAAAATAACCGTATGATTTTTGCCAAGTTCTTTGATGAGGTCACGGATCTCTATGATCTGTTTTGGATCAAGTCCGACCGTCGGTTCGTCCAGAATGATGATCTCCGGATACCCTAACACTGCCTGTGCAAATCCGACTCTCTGCCTGTAGCCTTTTGACAGGTTACGGATCAGTCTTGACTGCTGTGCAGTGATTCCGGTCGTCTCCATCGCCTCCTCCACATATTTATTTCTCAGACTTTTTTCGAGCTTCTTTAACTCTGCCACAAAGTTCAGATACTCCCTGACTGTCATATCCACATAAAGAGGCGGGATCTCCGGCAGATATCCCACACATTTTTTTGCCTCTTCCGGCTGTGCAAAAATATCAAATCCGTTGATTTTTACCTCTCCGCTGGTTGCACCTAAATACCCTGTAATAATGTTCATCGTGGTAGATTTTCCGGCGCCGTTTGGTCCTAAAAATCCATAAATTTTTCCTGGTTCCACAGTCAATGTCAGATCATTCACTGCAATATGGTCGCCATATTTTTTTACCAGATGGCTGATCTCGATCACAATGTTTTCCTCCTTACTTCCGGCTCGCATGAAAATCGCGAAATCCGTCTGTTTTTACGAATTTCGCAACTGTCGGTTTTCGATAGTACTATCTTATCGAAAAAATGTGTTTTCTTTTGGAAAAAAATGTGATAACTTTGTGAAACGACGATTTTTCTCTTCTTAAGTACCTGCTATTTAAACATATATATTGTATTTCTTCAGATCCTCTTTGACCTGCCCGATCGTCTCAAAGCAGATTCCGTGGATTCCGGCTTTTTCGGCTCCCTCGATATTTTCCATCCGGTCATCGATAAATACACACTCATCCGCTGTGAGCTGATATTTTTTTAATAATGTCTCATAGATTTCCACATCCGGTTTGACCTGTCTCACACTGTAAGAAAAGATATCGCCGTCTGTCAACGGTAAGAAATCCAGCGCATTGTCCTTCGTTCTCTGATAAGTCCAATCTCCATAGTTAGAAAGAATATACACATGCAAGCCTTCTTTTTTCATATTGGAAATCCATTCTTTCGTATAGGAAAACTGTGTGATTGCCAGTTCCAGATGATTCCAGAACAGATTGATCTCTTTTTTATATTCCGGTGCCTTCTCATAAAATGCCTGTAGGATCTGTTCATCTGACCAGACGCCACGGTCTGTCTCAAGCCAGACCGGAGTATTGACCGTAGCATCCGCTACCACTTTCACTGTCTTATCATCAAATCCAAGTTTTTTCATTGCGTCTTCCGGCTCCCACGCCACAAGCACTTTTCCGACATCTAAAATAATATTCTTTACCATACAATCCTCCATGTTTTGTCACAAAAGGCAGGGTGCCACTGCACGCCTGCCTCAGTCTCTTTATTTATTGCGGTAAATGATATCTTCTCTTCCTGGTCCGTTAGAAACCATTGTGATCGGGTATCCGATCTGTCCTTCAATGAACTCAATGTAATTTCTGCAGTTTTCCGGAAGATCCTCGTATTTCTTAATTCCACGGATATCACATTTCCATCCCGGAAGTTTTTTGAATACTGGTTTTGCTTTCTCTAATTTTGCAGTTACAGGGAAGTCTGTGGTTACTTCTCCGTCGATATCGTATCCAACACATACCGGGATCTCATCTAAGTATCCTAATACGTCAAGTACGGTAAGCGCTACATCCGTTGTTCCCTGCAGACGGCATCCATACTTACTTGCAACACAGTCATACCATCCCATTCTTCTTGGACGTCCGGTTGTTGCTCCGAATTCACCGCCGTCTCCGCCGCGTCTTCTCAGTTCGTCTGCCTCGTCTCCAAAGATCTCGCTAACGAATGCTCCTGCTCCTACTGCGGAAGAGTATGCTTTACTTACTGTTACAATCTTCTTGATCTCATATGGTGGGATGCCTGCTCCGATCGCACCGTATGCTGCTAAAGTAGAGGAAGATGTTACCATTGGATAAATTCCGTGATCCGGATCTTTTAAAGTACCAAGCTGGCCTTCCAATAAGATCTTTTTGCCTTCCTTAATCGCTTTGTCTAAGAATAAAGAAACATCTCCGACATATGGAGCGACCATGTCTCTGTACTCATGCAAAGTAGCTAATAACTCTTCTTCTTTTAATAATGGTTTGTGATACATATGCTCAAGCATAATGTTCTTTGTCTCGCAGGTACGTTTTACTTTTGCCTGCAATAATTCCTCATCGAATAACTCACTTACCTGAAAACCGATCTTTGCATATTTGTCTGAATAAAATGGTGCGATACCGGACTTGGTAGAACCGAAAGAATTCTTTCCAAGACGCTCCTCCTCATACTGATCGAAAAGAACGTGGTATGGCATAACGATCTGTGCTCTATCTGAAATCATGATTTTTGGTGCAGGCACATTGCGGTCTGTGATCGATTTGATCTCACTTATTACCTTCGGGATATCCAGTGCAACACCATTTCCGATAATGTTGGTGATGTGGCTGTGGAATACACCTGATGGCAATGTATGTAATGCAAATTTACCATAGTTGTTTACGATGGTGTGACCTGCATTTGCTCCGCCCTGAAAACGGATAACAATGTCCGCTTCATCTGCAAGCATATCTGTGATTTTTCCTTTTCCCTCGTCGCCCCAGTTAGCGCCTACTACTGCTGTAACCATTTGATTTTCCTCCTGCATAAAAAAAGTGATGGTCTGTAAAAACCATCACACTTTCCTGTTTTTACTTTATGATTATACACGAAGTAATGTCATAAGTAAAATTAATATTCATTATATTTGATATAATCATTCATTATATCATTTTTCTACTGGCTATTGGATCAACAGAAAATCATATAATTTTTCTGCCGCTGCCGACATCGGCGCACGCTCGTTTGAGACAATGCAAAACTCGCGTTCCGGTATCGCCTTGTCAAATTTCAATATGAATAATTCCCCATTTTCAATGTATTTTTCTGCGAAATCCGACACGACACTGGCAACACCGAGGTTGCGCACTGCAAACTGGATGAGCATATCACTTGTCGCAAGTTCAAATTCCGGCCGGACAAATGTGCCGCGCTCTGCCAGATAATCCTCCACATATTTTCTTGTGGAAGTGCTGCCCTCTAAGCACATCACCGGAAGATTTTCAAGCTCTTTATAGCTTAATTTTCCACCCTTTAAGTACTCAAACTTTTTTCCCGCCACAAAGACATCCTGGATTTTGCGCACAGGCGTCATTTTAAAATCGTATTTGTTGTTCACCGGGGTACTGATGATCCCAAAATCAATTTTTCCGTCCTGCAAATGTTTCAACGTCTCCGGTGTCGGGGCATTCGTCACAGTCACTTTGATCTGCGGAAATGCATCATGGAACGTCTCCAGATAAGGAAGCAGATAAAACTGCAATGTCATGTCACTGGCACCCACACAGATTTCTCCGGCATCTAAGTTTAACATCTCCAAGAGTTTTTTCTCCCCGGTGAGGATTGTCTCATACCCTTTTCTCACATATTCTGCAAGCAGTCCGCCTTCTTTTGTTAAGCGCACGCCTTTGGATGTCCGCACAAAGAGAGCACAGGAAAGATCACTTTCTAAATGCTTGACTGCCTGGCTGACTGCCGGCTGTGAGATGGAAAGTGCCTCTGCTGCGAGGGAGATACTGTTGTATTTGGATACATAATAAAAAATTTTGTAGTATTCGAGGTTTGTCTGCATTATTTTACTCCGTGATTTTACTGTGACTTGCAAATAATTGCTTTCTTATTATAACAGTTTCCCACGAAAAAATCTTTTCTTTTGCGAAAACAAAAAATTTATATTTTTTCGCAAAAATAAACATTGTCTTTTTGCGGTCCATGCCTTATACTAAGTTGCTGAAACGTAAAGAATATGCGTGTTGAGGCTAAAAAACACGGACAGATTTTTAACTATTTTATAAATCAAGGAGTACAGATTATGACAAAAGACATGACAATGGGAAGCCCGCTCAGAATGATCTTACTTTTTTCCGTTCCGGTTTTACTGGGAAATATTTTTCAGCAGTTTTATAACATGGTGGATACGATCATTGTCGGGCAGTATCTTGGTGAGGATGCTCTGGCTGCGGTAGGCTCTACCGGATGTCTGATGTTCCTTGTATTAGGATTTGCAAATGGTATTGCGCAGGGATTTGGCGTTATGGTCTCCCACGCCTTCGGTGCAAAAGATTTCAAGCTGTTAAAGCATTATGTCGCACTCTCCCTGATACTGACTGCCATTGTATCGTTACTTCTGACTATCCCTACGGTGGCAGCTTCCAGACAGTTTCTTATTTTAATGAAAACACCGGACAATATCTTAGGACTCGCAGACTCTTATATTAAAGTCATTTTCGCAGGTATCCTGCTCACGATGTCCTACAACGTTGCCGCCGGTATTTTAAGAGGGATCGGCGACAGCAAAACACCGCTGTATTTCCTGATTCTCTCTTCCTTTTTAAATATTGTGCTCGACCTGTTTTTGATCGTCGTCGTAAAACTTGGAACCGCAGGCGCTGCCTATGCAACGATCATTGCGCAGGGTGTCTCCGCACTGCTTTGCTTTATTTATATGTTCCGCAAATTCGACATTTTAAAAACCAGCCGGGAAGATTACTATCTCGACGGATACGGTGTGTTCAATATGCTTTCCATCGGTATTCCGATGGCGCTCAACTATTCCATCACCGCTATCGGAACCATGATCCTGCAGGGTGCAGTCAATATTTTCGGTTCCAGTGTTGTGGCTGCCTTCACTGCCGCCTCCAAAGTGGAAAACCTCTCCACCCAGACCATGCCGACACTCGGCACTGCGATTGCCACCTACTGCGGTCAGAACCTCGGCGCAGGAAAATACAAACGTATCTACGAGGGAATGCGTAAAGGATTTTTCATCTGCATTTTTATCTCGCTTGCTGCCTCTGCCATCTGCGTATTCGGCGGACGTTTTATTGTGAGCTGGTTTGTGAGCAATCCTTCTGAAGAAATTTTCGACTATGCCATGCAGTATCTGAACACCATCAGTTTCTTCATGCTGCCGCTCGCATGGATTTTCCTTTACCGGAACGCCCTGCAGGGCTTAAACCGCGGACTTGTTCCAATGTTAAGCGGTGTTGTGGAAATGGTGTGCCGTATTATCGTGATCGCCGTCACCTTAAATCCGTTCGGTTACTGGGCAGTCCGTCTGGCAAGCCCGATCACATGGCTGTTCACCGGAATCCTTCTGATCGTAACGTATTTTATCTGGGAAAAACAGAGCCGGAAAAAACATTCCGGTTCATCGGACTAAAATTTTAGTTTTCCACCCCACTTCTGAACAGTCTCCACAAGCTGTATCAGATACCGGAACACTGGCTCCGTGATGACTGCGAACACAATCATGAGCATTGCACATTTTCCTGTGACCGCCGTGATCGCAAACAGTTCACTGAAAAACAGCATACAAAATAACCAGCCGATGACCATCGCTGCGATCAGGATCGCATGCGGTGTTGTCATCGGTTTTGCTATATGATAAAGGATCATGAAGCCGACAACTGCGATCAGGATCGTGCACGACGTGGAAACGCACTCTTTTTCCACTCCGAACTCCCTGCAGAAAATCACCAGACCGCTCACCACGATAAAATCTGTAATCCCAGCCGGAAGCGCCTGGATCAGGACATTGGTAAGAAAATGCCCATGGATCTGATTCCGGTTCTGCTCCAGCGCCAGAAAAAATGACGGAATCCCAATCGTAAAAACACTGATGAGCGACACCTGCGATGGCTCCAGCGGATAATCAATCAGAAACAGCATGGAAAATACGGCTAAGAGCATGGAGAAAATGTTCTTGACCAGATACAGCGAGGCGCGGCGCTCGATGTTGTTGATGACGCGGCGGCCCTCCATGACAACCGCCGGCATTTTATTGAAATCGTTATCGAGCAGCACAAGCTATGCCACATGCGAAGCCGCCTCACTGCCTGATGCCATCGCAATGCTGCAGTCTGCATCTTTTAACGCAAGAATATCGTTCACGCCGTCTCCGGTCATTGCCACGGTCTTTCCCTGCTCTTTTAATGCCTGCACCAGAAGACGTTTCTGCTCCGGTGTCACCCTGCCGAACACCGTGTATTTTTTTGCTGCCTTCCGCACTGCCTCCGCTGTTTTCAACGTTGCTGCGTCCACCTGTTTTTCCGCATGGCGGATTCCCGCTTTCTTTGCAATCTCCGATACCGTGACCGGATTGTCCCCGGAGATCACTTTCACTTCCACTCCCCGCTTGGAAAAGTAACGGAATGTATCCATTGCCCCCTCACGAATTGCATTGTTGAGCAGGATAAATGCAATGGGAGTTGCATTTTCTGTCAGTTCTTTTCCATCCAGATTCCCCTCATACTCTGCAAATACAAGCACACGATATCCCTTTTCCAGAAATACTTCGATTGTTCCCTGAACAGCCGCATAATCCTGCCGCAGCACAAATTCCGGTGCGCCGACCACATAAGCTTTTCCTGCCAGAACCACTCCGCTGTATTTTGTGGCAGACGAAAACGGGACGATTTTTTCTGCACTGTTTTCCATCGGCTCCGTAAAATACTGCTGCAATGCCTCCATCGTTGCATTGTCGCACGGCAGGGCACGCACACAGTCAGAGAGCAGCTTTGCAATTTTATTTTTGTCTTCCGATTGCTGGTCTGCTTCCTGTTCTTTCGCTGCAAGGTTCTGGTCTTTTGCAAGGATAAACTGTGCCACTTCCATTTCCGGCACGGTAATGGTTCCGGTCTTATCCACACACAGTACATTTACCCGCGCCAGTGTCTCGATACATTTCATGTCATGGATCAGTACCTTTTGTTTTCCAAGCCTCATCACCGACACCACCATCGCCACACTTGCAAGAAGGTACAGGCCTTCCGGGATCATTCCGAGAATAGCCGCCACCATGCCCGTCACACTATCTTTCATCGTTGCCCCGGAAAAAAAGTATTGCTGTAAAAACAGGATCGCCCCGATCGGCAAAATGATCACGCCCACGGTCTGCACAAGGCGGTTCAACGCCCGGATCATCTCCGACTGCTCGCCCTCTTTTGTCTGCGTTGCCTGTAACATCAGTCCTGAAATATAAGAATCTTTTCCCACTTTTTCGAGTTTTGCCAGGCACTCTCCCGATATCACAAAACTTCCCGAAAAAATGGAATCTCCCTCTTTTTTTACAATCTCATCGGCCTCCCCTGTGATCAAAGCCTCGTTGACTGTGATATTGCCGGATAACACCAGTGCGTCCGCCGGAATCTGTCCACCTGCTGAAAGCGTTATCACATCATCCTGCACCAGTTCATCCGCCAAAACCTCCTGATCACTTCCGTTGCGCCGGACCGTGATTTTCGGTGTGTTTAATATCGTAAGATCATCCAGAATCTTTTTGGAACGCAGCTCCTGAATGATTCCGATCAACATATTTGAAATAATAATAGGTAAAAAAGTAAGATCCCGAAAAGATCCCACTACGATCAGAAGGATCGTAATGATCAAAAAAATAAGATTATAATAAGTTACAACATTTGAGCGGATGATCTGTGCCACTGTCTTTGTGGAAGAATCTACGCTTTCATTCGACAACCCTGCTTTTTTCCGAAATTCCACTTCAGCAGTGGACAGTCCACTCATATTCTGGCACATTCTGCATCTCTCCATCTCACTTTATGATGCTTTAGTATGCCCTGTTTTTTGTTAAACTATTTGAACAATCGCTAACTGTTCTTTATTTTGCTTTTAATGCCCAGACAGCTTTGATCTGGCTCCTGATTTTTCCATAGTTCCATTTCTGGCCACTGCGGTATAAAGAAAACGGATCGTTAATGGAAAATCCTTCATCATCATAGTCATAGAGCAGGATAAAATGTCCCCCTGTAGTGAAATCTCCCTGCCGCACAGAGCAGATCACGATATCTCCCTGATCTAAGTGCTGTTTGATCTCAGTCTGGCTGATATTGATCTGCTCGGAGCGGACACCGTAAGCTGCCGCCCCCTCTGTCATAAGCGACCACATCGTTCCTGTGCCGGACATATAAAACCCTTCCTGCATGGCAAATTTTGCGATTGCAGCCGGAGTTGCCTCCTCATTTCCAGTCAGCGCAACTACTGCCATCGCCAGTGTTGTCGGACCGCATCCGCTGATCGCAACATTGCTGTCATCCCCATATGCAAGGCAGCCCCAGCGTTTATCCCACTGTAAAAAGAGCGGATATTCTTCCTGTAACTCTTTCTCTGTCAGTTCTGCTTTATCATAATCCCTTGTGTTCCCTTTATAATCAGCTACAAATGCGATCATTTCCGGATTATTTGCCAGATTGATCAGTAATTTTTCCGGATATTTCTCTGCATTTTCCACGATCTGTGCGTAGCGTTCATCTGACGCTTCCATCTGTTCTAACTGTCTGATTGCCTGATTTAAGGAATAATCTACCGGTTTTGATAACACAACCTGTGGAATCTCCGCAAACGGATCATTCGTTTCTTCGCTGTCTGCCGGTTCTTCGACAGTTTCTGTAGCAGACTGTTCCTCTTTTTCCGTTCCATCTGCTGTTGTTCCATTATCTACGTTATTTGTAATTTGATTTTCTTTTTTCTCTTCACCGGAGTTATCCTGCGCTGATGCCAGCACTTCTTCTGTTTTTCCAAGTTTGATCTCAGGAAAATATCTTCCACAGACACATCCCAGTAAAAAAGATGTCAAAAGCATTACACTCAAAACGATTTTTCTTTTCCGTACAAGCTTTTTCTGTCTCAGTCTTCTTTCGTCTAATTCTGTCTGATTCTGTATCTGGCGCTGATTCTGCTCCTTCATCTATCGGTAACCTCTCTCGTATTTCTTTCTTGCGTAGCGTGTTCTATTATATACATAAACCCTGCAATTTTGCTACCCTCTTCATAAAATATTAATAAAACTTTGGGTTTTCTTTGGAATACTTACAGAAAAAAACAGGTGCCAAATGTATGATCCATTCAGCACCTGCCCTGTCCTGTCTGTTTTTATTTGTTGCTGAGATATTCGTGAATACCCTTAGCTGCTGCTTTACCGGCACCCATCGCAAGGATAACAGTTGCTGCACCTGTCACAGCGTCACCACCGGCATAAACACCTTCTTTGGAAGTTGCACCGGTCTCTTCTTCCGCAATAATGCATTTTCTGCGGTTGATATCAAGACCTTTTGTAGTGGATGAGATCAGAGGGTTTGGAGAAGTACCAAGTGACATGATCACAGTATCTGCCTCGATCTCATATTCAGAGCCCGGAATCTCAACCGGACTTCTTCTTCCGGAAGCATCCGGTTCGCCAAGTTCCATTTTGATCACTTTTGCACCCTTTACACAACCGTTTTCATCCACTAATAATTCGGTTGGATTCTGGAGAAGATCAAAGATGATACCCTCCTCTTTTGCGTGGTGTACTTCCTCTTTACGTGCCGGAAGTTCTTCCTCACCACGACGATATACGATATGTACCTCTGCGCCAAGTCTTCTTGCTGTTCTTGCAGCGTCCATTGCCACGTTACCACCGCCGACTACAATAACTTTCTTACCAGCTTTGATCGGTGTATCGTAATTGTCTAAGAACGCTTTCATAAGGTTATTTCTTGTTAAGAACTCATTGGCTGAGAATACACCCATTGCCTGCTCACCAGGAATACCCATAAATCTTGGAAGTCCTGCACCGGAACCAATGAAAACTGCCTCAAAGCCCTCGTTGTCCATCAACTCATCAATTGTAACGGATTTACCGATGACAACGTTGGTCTCAATCTTAACCCCTAATGCTTTCACGTTTTCCACTTCAGCGGCAACAACCTTCTGCTTTGGAAGACGGAATTCAGGGATACCATAAACTAACACACCACCTGCCTGATGTAATGCTTCGAAAATCGTCACATCATAACCAAACTTTGCAAGATCTCCTGCACAGGTAAGACCTGCCGGGCCTGAGCCGATCACTGCTACTTTATGTCCATTTAACTTTTCTGCCTTTTTCGGTTTAATGCCATGTTCTCTTGCCCAGTCCGCAACAAAACGCTCTAATTTACCGATCGCTACAGGCTCTCCTTTGATTCCACGGATACATTTTCCCTCACACTGTGTCTCCTGTGGACATACACGGCCACAGACTGCCGGAAGTGCGGAAGACTCACTGATCACATGATAAGCAGCCTCAAAATTACCTTCTTTTACTTCTGCGATAAATCCCGGAATATTGATGGATACCGGACATCCCTTCATGCACTGTGCATTTTTACAGTTTAAGCAGCGGGCAGCTTCTGCCATTGCCTCTTCTTCGTTATATCCCAAACATACTTCTTCAAAGTTCGCTGCACGAACGGCTGGCTCCTGCTCACGAACCGGAACTCTAGTTAATACGTCCATTTTTTCCTCCTGATTCTATGTAACTGACCAGACAGTTTTCTCTCTGATCTGCAAAATTTCTGATTTTTAACTGTTACAATTGCCGCATCCACCGTGATGTGTTGCACCTTCCTGTAATTTCAGCATGGCTCTTCCCTCTTCGGTCTTATACTGGGCCTGTCTTCTCATTGCCTGGTCAAAATCAACCAGATGTCCGTCGAACTCCGGTCCGTCTACACATGCAAATTTTACCTCATCGCCTACAACCAGACGGCAGGCACCACACATTCCGGTTCCGTCTACCATGATCGGATTCATGGAAACAACGGTTGGAATTCCTAATTCTTTTGTCAATTTGCAGACAAATTTCATCATGATCATTGGTCCGATCGCCACACAGTGGTCATAACGCTTTCCATTATCCCAGAGTTCCTGCAGCTGTGCAGTACCGGTTCCTTTGAAACCATACGAGCCATCATCCGTTGTCACATAAAGGTTTGTGGCAACTTTTTTCATCTCATCCTCTAAGATCAGTAAATCTTTGTTACGTGAACCCATGATGACATCACAGTCAACACCATGCTCATGCAGCCATTTTACCTGAGGATAAACCGGAGCTGTACCAACACCGCCTGCAACAAATAAAATTTTCTTTTTCTTTAATTCTTCGATATCTTCATGGATCAGATCTGATGGGCATCCCAGAGGTCCAACGAAATCTTCAAAAGCATCCCCTTCCTGTAAGCTTACCATACGCTCTGTGGAAGCTCCTACGGTCTGGAATACGATCGTGATCGTTCCCTCTTCCCTGTCGTAATCACAGATGGTAAGCGGAATACGTTCACCTTCCTCATCAATTTTTACAATCACAAACTGTCCCGGTTCGCAATACTGCGCAACACGGGGAGCCTTGACATCCATAAGATAGATCTTGTCTGCCAGTTTTTCTCTTCTAACGATTGGATACATGTTTTTCCTCCTTGTATATACTCACTGCCTTTTTCATCTCTGTAATCGTTTTTCTTAATCACGAGTCTCCTATGAAAATATACATTTTTTTAGCATTACTTTATATAATAAAGGAAAAGCCGTTAGATTTCAACGGCTTTTCCCTTGTTTTATTGCTTTTTCATATAATTGAAACATACTAATTATTTATAGCTTCTATTCTTACTACACCACTATTATGCCTCCACTTTGGAAAACAGAATTCTGTCATTATCCAATGCCTTTCCGGCACGGACTGCAAACTGCTCTAACAGATCATCCACTGACATCTTTTCCCGTTCTTCCCCGGAAACATCCAGCACAATATTTCCCGAATCCATCATGAGGGTACGGTTTCCAAGTTCAAGCGCCTGATGCATGTTGTGCGTGACCATAAGGCAGGTGATGTTCTGCTCTGACACTATCTTTTTTGTGAGGTTCAGTACTTTCTCTGCGGTGGCAGGGTCTAAAGCTGCGGTATGCTCATCCAGCAGCAAAATCTTAGGAGTCACCATCGTTGCCATCAAAAGTGTGAGTGCCTGACGCTGTCCACCGGACAAAAGTCCGACCGGCTGCTTCATACGGTCTTCTAACCCCATGTCAAGCAGTGCGAGCTGCTCTCTGAATTTTTTCTTGTCCGATGCCTTGATCCGGCTGAAATAGGCATTCTTTGAAGTAGTCGTGCGCAGGTAGGCAAGCGCCATATTCTCCTCGATCGTCATATGTGGTGCGGTTCCCTTCAATGGATCCTGAAACAAATGACCGATCACTTTACTGCGGACATGCTCTTTCTGATAGGTAATGTCCTCACCATCCAGCATGATCAGTCCTTTGTCTGCAAAAAAGACTCCTGTTATCGCATTAAACAGCGTTGATTTTCCGGCTCCGTTGCTTCCTACGATCGTTGCAAACTCTCCCTGCTTCAAGGTAAGATTCAGATTTTTTAATGCACATTTTTCATTGACAGTTCCCGGATTAAAAGTTTTGCTGACATCGCGCATCACAAGCATTGCGTTCTTCTCTGCCATTATCTTTCTCCTCCTTCACTGTCATTTTTCATAATCTCCTGAACGTATATCTGGTTCTGAGCCTTTGCGGCACGCTTCTGCCGGTAAAAATTCATCTGCTTTTTCAGATATGGGAATGCAATTGCCACGGCTACAATGATTGCAGAAACAAGTTTTAAACACTCTGCCGGTACATTTAATCTCAGGGCAACTGCCACGATAAAACGATATAGGCAGCTTCCTAAAATAACGCCGGTCACACGCTGTAACATACCGCCTTTTCCAATGATAGATTCCCCAATGATCAGGCTGGCGAGTGCGATCGTTACCATTCCGGTTCCAAGATTGATATCACAGGATTTCTGATACTGTGCAAGCAGACCGCCGGAAAGACCGGTCAGGGCATTTGCAACACAAAGTCCGATCGTGATCATGGCACTTGTATTAATGCTGGAGGCTCTTACCATATCCGGATTATCTCCGGTTGCGCGGATGGAAAGTCCAAGCCTTGTATTTAAAAAGAAAGAGATCAGCACTCCTACAATGATAACGATCAGTGCAGCCACGATCAGTTTATACCATGTTCCACCGATCGCTGTTTTTGCCCAGGTAAAAACGGATTCACAGTTGAATAAGTTCATGTTGGAAGCGAATCCCATTACTGCAATATTAATTGTATACAATCCGGTATTTACGATGATTCCCGCCAAAATGGACTGAATCCCCATTTTTGTCTGTAAGAAAGCGGTCACAAAACCGGAGCAGACACCTGCTGCCATCGCTGCAAATAATCCCAATATCGGATGACCTGCAAGCGTCACCGATGCACAGACGGCACATCCCAATGTAAAACATCCATCGGTCGAAAGATCCGCAATGTTTAAAATACTGAAGGATATAAATAATGCCAGTGCGACCAGTGCATAGATAAAACCAAGTTCTAATGCACTCTGTACAATTGATAATGTAATAATGGAACCCATACCTTAATTAAACTCCTCTGCTGTTACTGTCTCGATCAATTCGGAACACATATCTTTAAAGATAGAATAATCGATTCCGACTTTTTCTGCAATCTCTGTATTTACGGTTACGATACCGCTGTCTAATGTTTCTACCGGTGTTGTGGCCGGATCTGCTCCGTTTGCAAGAATGTCTGCAACCATGTCTGCTGTCTTTGTTCCAAGTGTCTCATAGTTGACGCCGTATCCTAAGAATGCTCCGTTTAAAGCAAAGGAATCTGCACTTGTGTAGTGAGGGATACCTGCGTCTGCAAATTTTTCAAAAATCGCAAGTTCTGCTGTCATAACAGTGTTGTCCTGTGGTGTAAAAATAGCGTCTACTTTTTCTGCTACCAGGGAATCTGCTGCTGCCTGGATCTCACCGGTTGTTGTACCTGTTTTTTCTACATAGGAAATCCCATGTTCATCGCAGTAATCTTTTGCCGCCTGAATAGCACTTGCGGAAGAATCCTGGCTCTTATCATACAGCAATCCGATTTTTGCTGCATCCGGATCCGCTGCCAAAATGAAATCCATGATCTGTGCCACATCAATTGCATCGGATGTTCCTGTAATATTGGCACCCGGAGCATCTGCACTTGCTACAAGTCCTGCTCCGACCGGATCTGATACTGCGGAAAATACAACCGGGATCTGATTATCTTCCGTTGCGTTCTGCATGATCATTGCTGCCGGCGTTGCGATCGGAATGATCACATCGACGCCCTCTGCCACAAGATCTGCTGCGATCTGATTTAAGGTAGAGGAATCTGCCTGACCATTATAGGTGTAATCTGCATAATCAAATGTCACACCAAGTTCTGCTCCTTTTGCATCCAGCTCTGCTTCAATTGCTTTCTCGATCTGGTTTAAGGATGCATCATCTACATACTGTACGATCCCAACTTTGTACACGGTTTTGTCTGCAGTATTCTGTGCAGTGTCGGTTGCGTCTGCACTGTTCTCTGTTGTGTTCGTGCTGTTTCCTGCATTGGATGTGTCTGTGCTGTTTCCGCATCCACCGATCATTGTTGCTGCCATTGCCATTGTCAATACTGCTGCCATCATTTTTCTCTTCATCATTTTTTCCTCCAAATTTTAAGAATGTTTTTGAAAGAAATCCGTTTTGAAAGTTATAAGAATCATGTATTGCGGTTTTGTTTGCAAGTATAAAAAGAATCTCGCCTGCGAGATTCTCCGCCT
>ERZ779649.835-NODE-835-length-20386-cov-11.935960_pt1 | contig 20386 bp, 16 predicted proteins | sample MGYA00511882_ERZ779649 | MGnify/ENA primary metagenome ERZ779649 (study PRJEB29588, sample SAMEA2157793) | human gut metagenome | biome: human gut; feature: human-associated habitat; material: faeces | place: Denmark | collected 2008/2010 ... | reverse complement strand
TATTCCTGGGAGTATGCGCACTGGTAACGGTCTTCGCCACCTGAAAGGCATACGAGTTTGCCGAGGCGCAGCGGCAGAAAATCTATGTACTGGACAGCGGAAAGTCGCTGATGCTGGCACTCTCGCAGGACGTGCAGCAGAACCGTCCCGTGGAAGCGAGGGAACATATCAGACGTTTCCATGAACTGTTTTTCACCCTGTCACCGGATAAGAGCGCCATTGAAAGCAATGTGCAGCGTGCTCTTTACCTTTCGGATGAAAGTGCCATCGGTTACTACCGGAACTTGCAGGAGAAAGGCTACTTCAACCGGATGATAGCGGGAAACATCTCGCAGACGCTGACGGTGGACAGCATACAGGGGAACTTCAACAGTTATCCATACGAGATGAAGACCTATAGCCGGCAGCACATCATCCGTTCGAGCAGCGTTACCGAAAGGTCGCTTGTCACTACCTGCCGTCTGAGGAATGTAACCCGGAGCGACAACAATCCGCAGGGCTTTCTGATAGAGAGTTTTACCATCATCGAAAACAGGGACATCGGACAGTATGAAAGATAACGGTATAAAAAAGGTCTTCCACTCGTTCAGAACGGAGAAAGACCGGCATACAGCAAAACTCCGCAGACGATGGCAGCGGCTGAGCTATCGGCAACAAAGGATTATCATCCTTTACTTGCTCGGACTCTTCGCCGCCATCGACCTTGCCTACATCGTGGACGGTTTCTGCGGGACAGACAAATTTCCGATTGAGGTACAGCATCTCCAAAGGATTGCACTTCCCCAAACGGACAGTATCCAACCATTAAAAAACAATGTATCCCATGACACAATCCGATAAGAAAGAAGAAAAAAATAAAGAAACGCAGAAAGCGGAACCCGCATCCGAAAAAGGGAAGAAGTTAAACCGCAAGGTTACCGACAAGCTGAAATTCTATGGCGTGGTGACATTCCTCTCCCTGCTTTGTGCCGGGTTCATCTGGTTTATCTTCAAACCGGACGCACCCGAAACGGTGGAAGGAATGGCGGGGATCAATACAACGATACCCGACGCTATCGCACCGGAGACAATGGCCGACAAACAGAAGGCTTACGAACTGGAAGAGATGAAGAAACGCAGGCAAGAAAAAGTGAGAACCTTGCAGGACATGGCAGGTGGCTATCTGACACCGGACACAACGGACAGGCTGAAACCGGAAGAAGATGCATCGAAAGCGGATGCTATCCGGGAGTCCAGAGAAAAACAGCGGCAGATTTCAAGGCAGATCACCTCGTTCTATCAGGAACCGAAGGAGAGTCCTAGGGTGGACGAACTGGAACGGCAGGTAAAGGAGCTTAACGAAAAGCTGGAACGTGAACGGAAAGGACAAGACCCGCTGGAACTGATGGAAAAGTCGTATGAGATGGCGGCACGCTATTTCCCCGGACAGACGGGTGGACAGGTGAAAAACATACAGCCTGCGGGCGTTACGGGCGGTTCCTCCGGCAATCCTGCGGCCATAGCTGCCGGACGTGCCACGGAGAATGTGGTTTCGTCACTGGCCGTACCTCCGGTACCCGACACGATACCCCGCAATTACGGTTTTGCCACTGCCGTGGGTGGCGGACAGCTTGCCGGAGCCAATACGATACGTGCCTGCGTGGCTGAAGACCAGACAGTGACCACCGGAGCATGACTGAAGTTCCGGTTGCTGGAACCGCTGCAAGTGGGCGGTGTGCTTGTACCTGCCAATACTCCGCTATATGGTACGGTGCGTATCGAAGGGCAACGGATGGCAGTCACAGTAAACTCCATAGAGAGTGGCGGCAATATCCTGCCGGTGGAACTAACGGCTTACGATATGGACGGGCAGGCCGGGCTTTTCGTTCCGAATACTGCAGAACGTACCGCCATGAAGGAAGCCGCCGCCAATATCGGGGGCAGTTTCGGAACAAGCATCTCGTTCGCACGCAGTGCCTCGCAACAACTCGTCATGGACGTGACAAGGGGCGTGCTTAGCGGCGGATCACAATATCTGGCCACAAAGATGCGTGAGGTGAAGGTGGCTGTAAAGGCAAATTATCAACTTTTATTAATATCCAAAAAGCAGTAATCAGATGAAGACAAGAATTATTTTATCATTAGTCATGCTTTTAACCGTATTGTCGGTAAAGGCGCAGGAACCGGTGGAAACAAAGATTTTCCCCACCAACCAGATTATCTCACCGCATAAGATTGAGGTGACTTTTCAGAAAACCGTACATATCCTTTTCCCTTCCGAAGTGAAATATGTGGATTTGGGTTCGTTCGACATCATAGCGGACAAGGCCACGGGAGCGGAAAATGTAGTACGCATCAAGGCGGCGGTGAAAGGTTTTGAAGGGGAAACGAACTTCTCCGTCATCACTGCCGACGGTTGTTTCTATTCTTTTAATGTGGTTTATAAGGACGAACCGGCCTGGCTTTCCATTGAGATGGAAGACTGGCTCCGGGACAATCCCGAAGGCGGGATTGCGGGCGACCGCATGTTCGTGAAGCTGAAAGAACTCGGCGGGGAGACACCGCTGGTGGTGAACCGTATCATGTACACGCTGTATAAGAAGAACAAAAGGGACATCAGGCATGTCGGTTGCAAGAAGTACGGCATACAGACACTGCTCAAAGGGCTTTATATCAACAATGATCTGCTGTACCTGCATACTTCCCTGCGCAACAGTTCGGATATATCGTTCGACATTGACTATATCCGTTTCAAAATTATCGACAAGAAGGTGGCCAAGCGCACGGCCATGCAGGAGAACTTCATAGAACCGGTAAGGACATACAATCGTCTGACAACGGTGGACGGAAAAGCCACGGTACGTAACATATTCGTGCTGCCAAAACTTACCTTGCCGGATGACAAGCTGCTCGTCGTGGAGGTTTACGAAAAGGGCGGTGCCCGTCACCAGTCGTTCCGCATAGAGAACACAGACCTTGTGGCGGCAAAACCAATCAGTGAACTGCATCTGAAATAATAACCTATATAATATAATGTATATGCAAAGAATACTATTCATACTGACAGTTGCCGTGTTGTCGCTCTTTGCGGGCGAAGCACACGCGCAGCGTGACCTGCCGGGACAGACAGGCATACAGTTCACATCGGGCGGGGTGAATCATTTCCTTTCATGGAAGAGTGGCGGCGAACGCCACTACTTCACCTCGCTGGCCTTTACACATTCCAACCGTAACCGTACCTACTGGCTGTATGGTCTGGATTATCAGATAAAGGAGTACACCTACGAAAATAAGGCAATACCCAAAGCGCAGTTCACGGGGGAACTCGGTTACTTTATTCCCGTATTGTCGGACAAGGGCCGGAACGTCTGTTTCCGTATCGGACTTTCCGTTTTGGGCGGCTTCGAGACAGTCAACTGGGGAACCTCCCTGCTTCCTGACGGAGCGGCAGTGACAAACGGTGACTGCTTTATTTATGGCGGCGGCCTGACGGCGGCTTTCGATGTCTGGCTGACAGACCGGATTATCCTGCTGATGCAGGTGAAGGAAAGGGCGCTGTTCGGAACGGATGCGGGTAACTTCCATACCCAGATAGGATTGGGCGTTCGCCTTATTATTAACTAAATAAAAAGAGAAAGGAGAAACAAAAAATGAAAAACGTATTATATAAATGTATAGGCGCACTGCTTGCGGCGCTGGCCTTCAGTTCTTGTAACGACGGGATAGACATCCGGCAGGATTATGATTTCAGCCTCTCGTCATGGTATCTGCAAAAGCAGATTGCAACGGGTGAAACGGTGGAGATACGCTTTTATCTTGCCCGTGAAGGGGACTATGAAAAGGCGGAGTATGAAATAGGTTACATTCAGATGGAAGGCAAGGGAGAGGTGTCCGACAGTGAAGGCATAAAACTTGTGAACCGGGAAGTGAGGCCGCTGACAGAGGTGCCGGGACTGGATACGGAAAATCCGGTGAAGCAGGTATTCACCCTCTTTTACCGTTCGACAAGCGCCAGACGTTCGGAACTGAAATTCTTTGTCCGGGATAATTTTGGCAGGGAAAGAGAAATGACGGTGACGTTCGATTTAGAAAGCACTACGGCAAAGGAATAACTGCTACCATTATCTATCAAGAAAGACGGTGGGGAAACCTATCGTCTTTGTTTTATGAAATTTGCTTAATGAAAACAAATGAATAAGTAATTGTTCCGGATTGCACAAAATTTGTTTTTATATTTAGCCGGAAGTTAATAGTTCAATCATATACGCATGAAAACAACACTCAGAATATTCCGTATCATCAGCAAGCTGTTGCTGCTGGCTTATGTCACGATAGTGAATTTTGTCTTTATTACGGTGTTTTACGCATTGCTACTTTCAATCTTGCGCCATATATGGCCGGCATATATACCGGGGCTGTTTGATGAGGGGGTGATTCCGTATTTAGTCAATACGTTACCGTATTATCTTTTGCTGTTATTCATCCTTTATTCCATTTCTCCGCTAAATGTGTGGGTGCTACGCAGAAAAGAAGGATACCGTCCTTTGAACAGTTCCGATCGCATGAGGGTGGAACGGTTGCTTTCAGAAATGGGTATGAACCGGAAGCTGAAACTTTATCGTAACAATGACGCACGGGTAAATGCCGCCGCATTCGGTTTCAATACGATAGGACTGACGGGCGGAGTACTCGCCGCAGCTTCGGATGAGGAGCTGAAGGGCATCATCAGCCATGAAGTGGGGCATATCTCCCATTACGACTTCGTCTATCAGGTGCTTTTATTCTCGATGGAGTCGTTCGGTTACCGCTGCCTTTATGGTATATTTCTTATTCCGGCTCTGATATTCGGGATAATTGGCAGCATGGTGTTTGCATTGGTTCCGGCTTTGGGCTTTGTGGGTGAACTCATAGCGAAGTTATGGTGGGCCGTTTACAAACTGCTTCACCGGATTATATACGGTATCAGCCGGATAACTGACGTGAATATCAATAAATATGCCGAGTACCGTTGTGATGCCTATGCAGTGAAATATGGTTGCGTCGAAGGACTGCTTTCTTTCCTCCGCCGGTTGAAAAGGACGGAAGACGTTTACGGTGAGCATCCGACTTTCACCGAATATATCATGAGTACGCATCCGTCCACCGAAAAACGGATTGCACGGCTGGAGAAACTACTGTAACCTGCGGTAAAGAATGTGTGCCTATATCATTTTACAGATATTGGTATAGGGAGTACCGGATGCGCATATCTGCTGCATTTCTGTGGAAAAGTCATCGTAATAACAGATGATATGACCGCCGACAAGCGCATTGCCAAAAAACTCTTTTTCCGGAAGTATTTTTTTATTGTCCGCCTGCTTTATCAGGTCGTCATACAAGGCACGATACACCTTGTCGGCATCTGCCGGAAAAGCGGTTTCTGGTATGGCTACTGAAAGGATTATCTCCGGGCATTTGTCCGCTTCACGCAGCATGACTATCGTATCCGCACCTAATAATCCGATATAGGAATGCGGATTGCAGGTGAATGTGCGATAACCTTCATTATAAAGTGAAAGGATGATCCGGTAGAGTTCCATACGGATTTTATCTTCCTTGAACCAGTCGTATTTTGTTGTCTTTTCAATGGTACTGCCGGTAATGGCAACGTTCTTGTTGTACATCTTCCTTTGATTTTTGAGTAATACCTTGTCCGTAACTTCCTGTTATGTACCAAAAAAAGCACGGAACTTAACAGGTTCTACTCTCCGGTACGACCAAGCACCCATGCAGGAAACGAGTTAAGACCGTGCCATTAGTGTATGACAAGGACTCTGCCCGTTTATTCTCCTGCATTGAATTTGGTCGTTTCGAGAGTAAGAACAAACAGCTAAAAGCTATTCTAATATGTTATCATTCAAAATCTTTAATCTTATAACTTTCTTTTTGGGTTCAACCCTGCAAAAATAGAAAAAAGCCGGGCAACCGCATAGGGATTGCCCGACTTTTTTAAGAGGAAGTATTCAGGTGTGGGGTGTGGCAGGTCATTCCACCGGATCGCCTCCATAGCGAAGGCGGCGGATGTCCTCGTGGATTTCACACATGATATGCATCTGCATCCGCTTGCTGATATGACGGCTGTCGGAACGCATGAACAGACGGTTCTCTATCAGACTGCAAAACTTCGTGCCCTCCCTGCTTACAATGCAGACAATCTGATTCTCAAGAAAAAAATCCCTGTCGGTGGAATATTCCACATTCGGGGCTGTTCTTATATACTTCATATATCGGTATTTTAAAGGTTTTACGGTGGCGGTGTGGGTGGGGTCGTCCGGCCCTGCCCTCTGTTCTCTTGGGGGGCGGTGAAAAAGATGTGCCGGATGTTGTCTCCGGCACATGTTTTCTGTTCGGCTTCAGGCGGCTTTTCCGCTTTCGGGTTTCTCCGTTTTCGGGGCGGTGACTTTCTTCTCCGTCTTTTCTGCCGTCTGCTGTTTTTCCGCTTCTTTGGCTGCTTTCTTTTCCGCTTTCTTCATTTCCTTTATCCTTTCTTCCAAACGTTCATGGCGTTTCTGATATTCTTCCTCGTGGGTGGCTTTGGCAAGTCCGTACTGGTCGGGAAAGTGCATGTTTGCGAAGTCTCTTAACAGCTTGGATGCGTTGTTGTCTCCGTGGCCGTTCTCACAAAGAAAGTGACTGATGAAGTCCCGTTTGATGAGGGTCTTTTGTGCATCCGTCAGTTTGGCTACAATTTTCATCCGCTGTTTCTCGTCCAATGCGAAAGGCTGGTCTTTGATGCCAAAAAGCGAAAAATGCTTCCTTTGCAGTTGGGTAAGCATGGCGAAATAAACCATACCGTCTTCGTACTGCGTGAACGGGCTTTCGTCGGGATAGTCGTTCTCCCGGACAATCTTTTTCGTGTCGGCAACGGTCTTTTCGATAGAAAGCTGTCTGAAACGCTTGTCCTTTTCCTGTAATGTCCCGATAGTGACGGGGGCGGTTTCCTTCCTGTTTATCTCCACGTAGCAGAGTTCGGGTTCCGTCTGCCCTACCTTCACATAGGTCTTTATCCTGCCTTCCTCCTTCATGCGGTCAAGTTCCTCCACCTTTCGGGCGTATTCCTCGTTTCTGCGCTCAAAAGTCTCTACCGCTTGTTCGTACTCTTTCGCTTGGGTGAACTGCTCTTTCTTCGGTGCTTCGGGGGCTTTTGGAAATTCCCTTGCCGATACGTTGTAGTCAAGTTCCTTGATTTCATGCCCTTTCTTGTCCAATTTCTGTAGTGCCATATCGTTACGGCTTCCGTAGTAGGGGCGTGCGACAACCAACTTCGGATCGGATTTCAAAAGTTTCTCCGTCTCTTTTGCCACATGGGCGGCATTCTTGGTTTCCAGACATTTGCGGTTTGTGCAGTGTCCGCATCCGTTATGCTCGGCAAAGAGGTTGTAATTGGCTGCGTTGTGTACGCATGCCTTGCATTCCGTCTTGTCGAACTTGTATTGCTCAAGGTCGGTTGTGTAGTATTTCTCAAAATATTTCTTGAACAGATTGAGCGTGTAACCGCTCCAATCGTCCTTGTTGTCTGTCTTGAGGTGGTTCTCATACACGTCCTTTTGGATATTTGCTTCATAGGTGCTTATCTCTTCGGCTACGCTGATAGTGATTGTTTCATTGTCCAACAGTTCACCGATAGGCTGATACAGTTCGTTCAGTTTCAGACGGGTATAGATATATTTCTCGCTTCGTCCGAAACGGCTGACAAGTGAATACATATCATACCTGCCCTTTTCAAGCAGGCGTTTGAAGGCTTTAGCTTCTTCGGTGGGGCGTACCTGCTCACGCTGCAAATTTTCACTCAGTGACATATCTTCCGCTTCATCATCTGTTATATTATTATAGATAGTTGCCTTTATCGTCTTTGCTCCTGCAAGCAGTGAGGCACGATAACGGCGTTCTCCGTAAATGATTTCGTAACCTCTTGCCGTGTGTGGGCGTACTGCGATAGCCTGCAAAATGCCAACTTCCCGAATACTTTCCGCAAGTTCCTGCAATGATGCGTCATTGAATGTCTTGCGGTGGTTGTCCGTGCTTGGTTGTACGGTGGTGATGTCAAGGTCTGTTTCGGCTGTGGCCGTTGCAAGCGGTGTCTTGAACGTGACCTGCTGCGGTGTTTCTTCCGTAACGGTGGGAACGGTTGCCGTTTCGAGGGGGGCCGTCACTTCGGTAGCCGTGGGCACGTCCTGCGGTGTGAGTAACATTATCGGCTTCGGGATAACTGCCAAAGCAGTTACTTTTACTGCATTTTCTTTCTCTGATTTCTGTACGCTGTTCTTCTGTACTTTTTTGTTCGTCTTCATAATGGTAAGTTTTTAAATGTTGATAATTAATTGAATAGTTTTCCGTCTGAAAGGTATTCCCAACCGTTGGCGTTGCTTTCTTCCGTGAAGTATTCCAAAGTTTGGGTGCTTTCCATATCATCCCGACAAGCACGGAAAAAGCTGTCGAGACATTTGTTCATAAGGCTGTCAAACGTGACATTCCCGGTGGGGGATTTCAAGAACTGATAAATCGGATCAAGAATACAGTTATCTATATAAAAGCCCGTAAGGGGACAACAGGTATCTACAAATATCCTGCTTTTTCGTCCTTTCGTCCCTTTCCAAAAATATTTTGGCGTGTATAGGTCGTTCCAATGGTTGTTCATCAGATAGGCCACCAACCGCCAACCGTTTAGCCCGTCTATGCAGTCTTCCTGCCTGCTGCGGTAGTCATAGCTGTAATTGCATACGTCATATCTCCAATTACGGCACACAATGCCGAAGCGTTCGCAAAAGGTATCAAGGGTCTGACTGTTCTCGTGTGTCCAACCGTAAAAATATCGGTTGCACAACCATTCGGTGTGTGCTTTCTCTTTGGCTTCCTCGGATAACTCGGTTATCCGATAGAGGGTGTATGTTCTTGTTTCCGTTCTCATGTCGTTACTTTTTTATGGGTTCGTTGATAGGCGGGCAGATTGTTCCGCCCTGCCGTTCATGCTGTCATACATGGATGCACGTGGCGAGTGCTTCCCTTACTTTCAGCTCCTGCTTCTTGGAATATATCCACCCTGCACGCCTTTCGCCCTTATAAGTGAGGTTTGCACGGAACAGACCGTTCAAGTTTTTCAGAACGTCCTTTATCGGCTTGGTGTCACCGAATACGGCAATCGCCTTTTCGCTGTATTCCACGATTTCAAGACTGAGGGCTGAAAGGTCTGCGGTTGCTGTCGGCTGTTGTGCTTCGTTTTCCCTCTGCGGTGCTTTCATACAAAGGTTGGCTTCATCTCCTGCGGTGTGCGCATACCGTTCTATGAACTTTTCAAGGTCGTAGATAGGCTCTTTCTCAACCGTCCAACCGCTGTACTTGTTCCTGCCCAGATACATGCCGTCCCCCATGCTATAATTTTCACGATGTTCGTAATCTGCATTGTATTCCTCCAAATAGGCCGTTTCCTCAAAATTGGCGGCATGCTTGCGCATTTCTGAAAAGAGGTTGCGTGTATGTTTGGAAAAGCCTAAAATGACGGTTCTTGCTATACTATAGTCGTAATAGTCCGTATAACTGTCACATTCGTTCACCCTCAATGTGCCGATAATGACCGCCTTTGCATCTGTCGGGATAAGGGGGCGCAAACGTTCCGCACCGATTTTTGCGATACGCTCGTATTCTTCCCTTGCTTCCTTCGCTTTCCGTTCCGCTTCGGCTTTCTTCTCTTTCGCTTTGGTTAGTAAAGCGGCTGTTTCCAACGGATCCAAAAACCTGGGGTTCGCATCATCGTAATAGATGCCTATTCCGAATTTCTCTGATAATGGCCGGATAAGGTCGGAAGTGTGAAACTCGTGTGTTCGCAAATTGACAAGATGATAGGTTATTCCCCACTTGTCACGGGTTACTTCATACACAACATAGTTGTCATAGCTGTAGCCTTCCAATACTACCACTTGATTGACTGAAACGGTCTGAACGCTTCTGTCGTAACTTTTGTTAGCTCCCAATAAATGTACTTTAGTCATAATGATTTAATTTAAAAATGATTAATATTCTGTCAGAGTATCACGCAAAGAACAAGGATGAGAAGAGCGAGCACGCAAAGGGAAAGGAAAGCGGAAAGGATGCGCCACACGGAACGGACGAGGAAAACCACCACCGCCAAAACTGCCAACATGGGCAACCAACCGCCCCAAAAGGCCGCCACACCACCGACAAAGGCACATACAAAACGTACCGCCACATAGACCACAAAGCCGACCGACAACCACTTCACCAAATTTTTAATGCCGGTTGGAGCGGAGCCGAAGCCTCGTTTCAAATCTTGTTGTATTTCAATTCTCTTTTTCATAACATTGACTTTTTTTTTATGCCTTGTCGGTGGCTTCACCTTGCTCGTTTCAGGGGGCAGATACGGACGGGGAGAAAATATGCAAGGCTTTTGGTGAAAAATTTTCAACCGCCCGACTGGACGGATTGAAAAATTTTCGCCAAAACCCGTAGGGCGCGAAGCGGGCTTGCACATTTTTAGGGGTCCCGTCCGTAGCTTCGCACCCTGAACCATGCAAGGTGAAGTTACTGACAGGGTGATAAAAATGAGGAGATGGCTATATGGGAAAAGAGAACTGAAATACGGCAAGATTCGAGGATTATGTCATTCAGTGCAATTAGTAATTTACACTATAAACAATATGATATTACTATCTCGCTTATTGTTAAAAACTTAGGGTATTTTAAAGCATAGAAGATTATTACGATTCACTCTTTGTCTGTCAATGATTGTAAGGAGCTAATGTTAAACCGTAAAATAACTCAGGCGATTTGTAACTAATGGTATTAAACAAAATTTCAATATATAACTTTATGATATACATCCACATGAGTAATATGGAACTTCAGTCTGTTCAATACAGAGATGATAAACGGTAATATATTGATTGATAATAACCTCTTACAAACGTGGCAAAACTAACGATTTGCTAAGCCATATCTAAAAAATCCTCACTTAGAACTTATGTTGGGATTAATGAATGTTTTAGCCTCATATATTGGCACACATTGCTTAATATCCTCCCTTTTTTGACGAATTTTCCCCTTTTAGGTTCACAATAACCCCGTACTTTTGAAATAAAGAATTATTTTTGTTTTCTCAAAAAAAAAATTAAATCATGAAAATGCATCGTCAGTTTGAAATAAGCGCATTCAGGAACATGGTAACTTTATTACTTTTGTTCTTCTCTTCAAGCATATTTGCCAAGCATTTTAAAGTGCTTGACATCTCAAACGGATTGTCCAATAATACGGTCAAGTGCATCACCCAAGACAAGCAAGGTTTTATCTGGTTAGGTACATTTGATGGGTTATGCCGTTTTGACGGTGTTGATTTTACTATTTTCAGGCATAATCCAGATGACAGCCTTTCCATTGTCAGCAATCATGTAGAAACGGTTCTGTCAGTAGATAGTGGCTTGTGGGTAGGTACACAAGATGGGCTGGATTTTTATTCTTATGAAGATAATTGTTTTTATCCCTCCATGCGCATCCTTTCTAACGGGGAAAAACAAAGAATGAAAAAGGCAGTGAAGAATATTATAAAAATAGGCAATCGCATTTTTGTGTTGAATGCCCAGCGAGAGTTATTGGTTTTGACAGACGAAAATCTTGCGTTCAAGCCGTATGATTGTAATATAAATGCCCCTTTCTTGGCCATCACTCCTTATAAAAAAGATTTTCTCCTGGTGCAGACTCCAAAAAACTTATGTATCATAAATCCAGATGAAGCAAAAATAGTCAGTCAAATTAACCTAATAGAAAAAGAATCGAGCGATAATATTTTGTATTATAGTTCCATTAATGATATTGTATATGTCGGCTATGGTATTGGTTATGAGAGCATTGCTTTCAGAATCAATAAAAACATGGCTTTTGAGAGTTTGGATGCACCAGTCCCCTCAGATTTGAAAGCTGTTGTTGATTATGACGGCAAAACATATTTTGGGACAGACGGCAGAGGATTGATAAGTATGTCCGGCAATGAGCAAAACCGTTATCTCCCAGCTAACAGTAATATTAGTAGTGATGCTATTCATTCTTTATATGTTGATAATGACAATAATTTATGGTTGGGTACCTACCGTGGTGGACTGAACCTCTGTTCGACCCATTTCAGCTGGTTCAATGCTTTGACAGTGGCAGACCAACAACTGACACAGGGGGTAGTTACGGCGGTCTTATCTCAAAAGGACTTATTGTATATAGGCCAGGACGGCGGCGGACTCAATATTTATGATAAGAATTCCGGGAGAACAACGGCTTATACTACTGCAAACAGTAATATTGCCGGCAATCATATTCTTTCTCTGTCGGGTGACGGACAATATGTATGGATGGGAGTTTATGGAAAAGGATTATGCCGTTTCACCCCTTCTACCCGTACCTTCAAGACATTTTCGCTACCGGATGTTGCCGGCAAGCTGAATCCCAACCGGATATGGGAAATAAAAAATGATAGCCTGGGGCGCATATGGATTATAGGAGAAGATGTCTGGTTGTTTGACAAAGCTACAGAAGTTTTTTCAGCAGTTAGTGAATTGAATGGAACCGGAGCTTCGGGTATCTGTTTTGATGGTAATTCCGTCTGGGTTGGTACTACCACAAGCGGATTATATAAATTGAACAGAATGACGGGAAAGGTTATGAAACATTATTTTAAAGGGTCGCAAGACTTGCCGATTGAGGGGAATTATATCCGTTATATTTATATGGACTCTCAACATCAGCTTTGGTTTTCAACAGAATATTCCGGATTATTTAAGCTGGATGATACCTCCGGTAAGATTACACACTATCATACAAAACACGGGCTGACAGACCGGAGTGTAGTTAGTATTCAGGAAGACGGTTCAGGATTCTATTGGTTGGGGACGAGCAATGGACTATTTCGCTATGATTCTCGTAGTAATACTTTTGTCCGTTTTGGGAAAGAAGACAATTTGCCGTTCGTGCAGTTTAATTATAATGCATGCTATGCGCAGGATAACGTGTTATATTATGGAGCTGTGGGCGGCCTGGTCTGGTTTAAACCGGAAGATATTAAATATAACCAGTATTCTGATAAGGTTTATTTTACGGGAGTGGAATTGCTCAACCGGGAAAAGAAAACCATTTATCTGCATGGAGAGACTCCAAACGAAATCCGGTTGTCTCATGACCAAAACTTCTTTACAATTAGTTTTTCTACACCAGAACTGATTTCGCCGGACAAAGTCTATTTCTCATGTTATATGGAGAATTTTGAGCAAGGCTGGCAGGAGATAGCCCATAACCGGGAAGTCTCCTACACAAATGTACCGCCGGGTAAATATTTGTTTTATGTCAAGTCCTCAGACAATAGCGGCAAATGGAGTAAAAACATATCGTGCCTTAAAATCATTATTACCCCTCCCTGGTGGCAAACAAGCTGGGCTATGATATTGTGGTGCATACTTGTCCTCGGAATATTGTTTGCAATATTCTGCTTCTATCAGCATGAATTGAATATAAAGCACATGGTTGCATTGAACGAGATAGAAAAGAATGCGGTAAAAAGTATCAGTGAGGCAAAATTGAATTTCTTTACCAACATCACTCATGAATTGAGGACTCCCATATTTCTGATTACCGCACCACTCGAGGAGTTAATGGCATCGAAAAATTCCTCTGTGCAGGTGCCAAGGTCATATTTAATGGCGATGTATCGCAATGCTATTCGTTTGAATAAGCTGATTAGCCGTATAATTGATTTCCGTAAATTGGAATCCGGTAAATTGAAGTTGAAACTTCAACGTCAGAATGTGGTTTCTTTCTGTAAGGATTTGACGGTGGATTACGAAGCACTCTGCCTGCAAAAAAACATCTTGTTTTATTTCCAACCTTCAAAAACAGTGGTTACGTTGGATTTTGACCCTGATAAATTGGAGCTGATATTGTCTAATCTGGTTTCTAATGCTTTTAAATATACTCCCGAAGGCGGACACATTGTTTTTTCTATTGATGAAGTAGGGGATTCAGTTGTTTTTACGGTAGAGGATAATGGTATCGGCATTAAGAAAGAATACCACGAAGCGATTTTTGACAGTTTTTTCCAAATCGATCCCTCTAAGGCTTCTGCCAGTGGAGATGGCATTGGATTATCGTTTGTGAAGCATTTGGTGGAACTTCATCGGGGAGTGGTTAAGGTGGAAAGTACACCGGAACAAGGCTCTAAATTCATATTCTGCTTGCCAAAACCGGATATGGAAGAAGAGGAACAAGATTCGGCAACGTCCTTCGCTGTTGTGTTAGATGAAGAAATAAAAAAGCAGCCTTTAGCGCAGGATGTCGTTTCGACGCACTCCCCGGCGGCTGTACATTCGATTTTGATTATTGATGATGAAAAAGAAACGGTGGAGATATTGGAACGTTTTCTGATAGAAGATTTCAAGGTTCTAAAGGCAAACAATGGGCTGGACGGGCTGACTATCGCACAAACATCTCTGCCGGACATCATCATTTGTGATATAATGATGCCTAAAATGGACGGGGCAGAGTTTCTCTCTATTGTAAAGGGGGATAAGAAGCTGTCCCATATTCCGGTTATCATGTTTACCGCCAAGACTTCGGAAGAAGATAAAATGGCAGCCTTCGACAGTGGGGCAGACGCTTATTTAACCAAACCCATTTCCTTGAAATATCTAAGGAAGCGCATCGACCATTTATTGGCGAGGTCAGAATCAGTGGAAATGACCAACATCATATCAAAAACCGAGAAGAAATATACAAAGGAAGAACAACGCTTCTTGTTGAAATGTAAGGAAATCATTGATGACAATTTAACCAATGCAGATTTTGATGTTTGTTTTTTGGCAGAGCAGTTAGGCATGAGCCATTCTTCTCTTTATAGAAAGATAAAGAGTGTTTCCGGAATGTCCGTAATCGAATTTGTAAACGAATACCGTATATTCAAAGCTGTCCAATATTTCAAGGAAGGAGAGACGAACATCAGTGCCGTCAGTGTGAAATGCGGTTTCAATGACTTGAAGAATTTCCGGGATGCGTTTAAGAAAAAGATGAATGTATCACCGAAACAATACGTACTGCAACTCTGATAATTAATAAATGCCAATGATAATGTTTTGTCCGGTGTCTTAAAATAATTTTTATGATGCCGGATTTTTTTGTGAATTCCTTTTGCTCGGTTCGGGAATGGGGCAAAAATAGTCATTTTTTGTTCGTATTCATTCAATATCCTTGATTAAAAGTCTTTTTATGTATTTGACGATTTTTTTTCTGTAAACGACCGATTTTACCTCCTTCCTCCCTTTTTTAGCACGTATATTTGTCAGGCTGAAAGCTAAATATCAGATAAAAATATTATATTATTACTTAATACTTAAACTAATTTAATACTTAAATTATCATGAAGGACAATTCTTTCAATTTTTCATCGAGAAGAGTTCTATTCTTAGCGATGGTGGCTGGCACACTGCTGGTGGAAAGTCCCCAATCCGTTTATGCGGATGTAAACAATGTTCAAACAGTCCAGCAAACTGGTATTTTAAAGGGGCAGGTAGTGGATGTAAATGGTAGACCTGTTATCGGAGCAAGTGTGATTGTGAAAGGCAATGCATCTAAAGGGACAATTACGGATTTGGATGGTAATTTTTCGTTAGCGAATGTTACCAAAGGTATATTGATTGTTTCTTATGTAGGTTATCAGTCGCAGGAGGTATCTTTTGACAGCAGCAAGACATTAAAAGTGATTTTGCAGGAAGACTCCGAGATACTGGATGAAGTTGTTGTTGTAGGTTATGGCACATCGAAGAAGAGTGACCTGACCGGTTCGCTTACTTCCGTAAAGAGTCAAGACATCGAGAAGATGCCCGTCACTAACATTGCTACTGCCATGCAGGGACGTGTGCCGGGTGCCATCATTTCGAGCAACAATGGTAACCCCGGCAACGGCTTGAAAATGCGTATTCGCGGAGCCAATTCCATCAACGGAAACAATGACCCACTTTACATCATCGACGGTGTATCAGGCGGTATCAACGGACTGAACGTGAACGATGTGGAATCCATTGAGGTTTTGAAGGATGCTTCTGCAACGGCCATCTACGGTTCGCGCGGTGCCAACGGCGTAGTGCTCATCACCACAAAACGCGGTACGGAGGGTGCGCCACGCATCCAACTGAATGCGAATATCGGTATCAACAACCTGCCCAATACCTACGAAATGATGGAAGCAGGCGACTATGCCACATTGGTAAACAGTTTGAAAGGAAGCGAGATATTTACCGCCAATCAAATTGCCGCTTATCGGCAGAACGGTGGAATTGACTGGCAGGACGAGATATTCCAGACGGGGGTGACACAAGACTATCAGCTCTCCATCAGCGGGGGAAACAAGAATACCTCATACTACCTGTCCGGCAACTTTGTGGATCAAACCGGTATCGTGACCAATACCAGCGCACAGCGATATAACTTCCGTTCCAATGTCACCACTCATTTCTTAGATCGCTTCACCTTGGATATGAGCCTGACGGCTTCTCGTTCCAAAGGTATGAACACCACGGATAACGGTTCGAAAGGTTCGCCCATCTGGTTGGCACCTATCATGTCGCCCACCTACTCTCCCTATACCGAAGATGGCAGCTGGAACTTGACGCGCGACAATTTGGCCGGTCCCGGTGCCGGTTACAAGAATCCGCTGATGATTCTGAACGAACGCCACAGCGACTACACCGATTCCGGTTGGGGATTGAATACCAAGTTGACGTATGACATCTTCAGTGACTTGAAGTTGGACGTAGTGTTTAGCATTGGTGGTTCTACCAATAATAAAGGTGTTATCACTAACGAGTATGTATCGGACAGCCAGACCAGTGCTTCGCAAACCGTGACCCAATACTACGGTTGGCAGAACAGCAACATCCTGACCTATCACAAACGTTTCAATAAGATACACGACTTGACGGTAACGGCAGTGAACGAACAGACCTGGTCGGACGAGAAGCAAGTCTATGCAGGCGGCAGCGGCATTGACCCCATCACGGTCGGCTATGACAACTTGGGCATTGCTACCGACCATAGCGCCAGCTCCTATCGCAAAGAATACACACTTCAGTCCTTCCTCGGACGTGTTTCCTATTCATTGAAAGACCGTTACTTGCTGACGGCCAGCTACCGTGCTGACGGTTCTTCCAAGTTCACGAAGAACAACAAGTGGGCTTACTTCCCTTCGGCCGCCGTGGCATGGCGCATATCGGAAGAGGCATTCATGAAGAAACAAGATGTCATCAGCAACTTGAAACTTCGCGGAAGCTGGGGACGCACCGGTAACCAAGGCATTGATGTCTATGCTAACATCTCTTATTATGGCAACATCAACCATTCCTTCGGTCAGCAATCCTCCTTCACCGGAAGTGCCAACTACGGTGCCTATAACCCCGACCTGAAGTGGGAAACAACCGAACAGACCAACGTGGGTGTCGATTTCGGTTTTTTCAACGGACGTCTCAGCCTGAGTGCCGACTACTACGTGAAGACTACGAACGACCTGCTGCTCTACGTAGCCCTTCCTTACTATAATGGCGATGCTTCCATCCTGCGCAATGTGGGTAAGGTACGTAACAAAGGTTTTGAAGTAACTTTGTCAGTTACACCGGTTTCCACCAAGAACTTTAGTTGGGACCTCAACTTCAATGCTTCTTCTTATAAGAACAAAATCATTAGTTTGGGTGAGGAAAAAGAGATTATGGGCACCAATCCGAACAACGGTATGATTTCCGAATCGCCTTTCATTATCCGCGAAGGCGAAGCATTGGGATCCATCTACGGATACGAGTGGCAAGGCATTTACTCCGAAGCCGAAGCTGCCGAGGCTGCCAAGTTCGGGTTCAAGCCGGGTGACAATAAATATGTCGACTTGGACGGTGACAACGCCATCACCAGTGCCGACCGTAAAATTATCGGAAACTCCACACCGAAGTTCTCTTGGGGATTGGATAACAACTTTACCTACAAGAACTTCTCACTGAACATTATGGTGCAAGGCGTTTCGGGCAAGAAGATTCTGAACACCATGTATGCGGCAGCCTCTACTGTCATTTCCGATGCTCCTTCCATCACGACAAAGGACGGTGGAAACTACTGGACAGCCTCCAATCAGAAAGCCGCATTTGCCAATCCGCTTTCCAGTACCAACAAGAACCAACTCGTTTCTACCCAGTTCCTGCAAAACGGTGACTATGTGAAAGTGAAGAATATCGCCCTCTCTTATCTGTTGAAGAAGAAATATACCAGGTTTGCCGACTTGAAGTTCACTGTCAGCGCACAAAACCTACTGACTTTCACCAAATATAAAGGATATGACCCCGAAGTTTCTACCTACGGAGGCGACACGGAAGGCGCACTCGACATGGGTGCTTATCCCAATCCGCGCACGGTGACATTCGGCGTGCAGATGAATTTCTAAACACATATCATTCTTATCTATAAAAAAGAAACATCATGAAAAATATCAGATATTACGGCATTGCCTTCTTGGCAGCCCTCGCATGTTCGTCATGCAACGATTTTTTGGACGAAAAGTATCACGGAAAGGTATTCCCCGAAACCTATCCGGCCAACGTGGAAAACCTGGAAAGCCTGGTGACAGGCCTCTACGCCAAATCAAACGAAATGTATTTCAAGACAGGCATGTACACCATCTGTTTGGGCGGCGATGATGCCACCACACTGGCGGGCGGAAACAAAAGCTCTTTTCTGGAGTTCGATATCTTCAGCGGACAAGACAACAATGCCAACATCCGGGATATTTGGAAATATAACTATGACGTGGTGAAGCAAGCGAACAACATTATGCTCACCATTGACGGCATCACCAGTTCATCGCTCACTGAAAAAGCCTTGGCAGACGTGAAGAACCGCGCTATGGGACAAGCCTGCTTCATGCGGGCACAAGCCTACTTCAACCTCGTGCGCAGCTTTGGTCAGGTGCCTTTGGTGACCAACCTCGATGCCGACTACAATCTGGAGAAAGCGGAGTTTGCCGACATCTATGGTCTGATTGTGGATGACCTGTTGAAGGCCGAAGACCTGTTGCCCGACACCTACTCGGCAGCAGACAACCTGACTACGCTGGAGACCAACACGGCCTACGCCCGCATCACCTCAGGAGCTGCCAAGTCCTTACTTTCATCGGTATATCTCACCATGGCGGGTTATCCGCTAAAGGATACTTCCTGCTACGCCAAAGCCGCTGCCAAGGCAAAGGAAGTGATAGACAACGAACAGGCATACGGCTACACACTGCTGCCTATTGACGAACTATGGAGCTGGAAGAACGGATGGAAGAACAACGGAAATGCTGAAGGCGTATTCACCTGCTTCTTCAATACTTGGAGTGACTGGACGGGTGAGGGTAGCAACGGAAACACGCATGCCATGGGACTTACACCCAGTGGCATGAGTGGATGGGACGATGCCTTTGCCGAGATTACTTTCTACAACGAGTTTCCCGAAGGACCGCGCAAAGAAGCAACGTTCATCGCAGAACTTGTGACAGATAACGGCACTAAGGTTACATCCTATACCGAGTTTGCCTCCAAGCACCCTCATTATCGCAAATATGTGGAGATGGAAGGAACCGACTGGCAAAACATGGGCAACTACATTGACTGGTGGAGCTGCCGCACCATTCCCGTCATCCGTTATGCCGAAGTGCTGCTGGTCTATGCCGAGGCACAGGCCATGTCTGAGTCAACACCCAATGACCTTGCTTATAAGTGCTTGAACCGCATACGTCAGCGTGCCGGATTGGAAGATGCTCTGGCAGGACTGAGCGGAACTGAGTTTGCACAGGCAGTCATCGACGAACGTAAGTGGGAGTTTGCCGGACTGGAGCCCAACGCTCGCTGGTATGACTTGGTGCGTACGGAGACCGTAGCCGCCGCTAATGCTAAGCGCGACGCACATGAAGTGGCATTGACGAGTACTCCCAACGATACCACGCACGACCATTATTTTGCGCCGATTCCGCAGCATGACACTCAGTTGAATCCGAAACTATAAATATTATCTTAACTAATAGTACCCGTTGGCGGAATTCATTCGCAGGTCTGCTTCTCGATATTATCTAATGCGCTGATTATTAGATATGGAAAAATGGGTTAACAGACACAGGTGTTTGAGATGACAGATGCAAGTGTCAGTCAAATCGGGAAATATAGGGAGAAGGCAGCAGTTATTTCCTTGCGGATTTAATTCCACCAACAGGTTAATAGTAGAACATTTGTGCTGGGTATTCAGTCTGAATATCTGGCACAGTTCAATTAAGAGGAGTTCTATAAATTAAAATATTGTAGTACAGTTGTTTATATGGTTC
>ERZ779649.831-NODE-831-length-20453-cov-3.808315_pt1 | contig 20453 bp, 29 predicted proteins | sample MGYA00511882_ERZ779649 | MGnify/ENA primary metagenome ERZ779649 (study PRJEB29588, sample SAMEA2157793) | human gut metagenome | biome: human gut; feature: human-associated habitat; material: faeces | place: Denmark | collected 2008/2010 ... | reverse complement strand
GACTTGTGCGTACACTGAGCGGCTAGTTATAATACAGTACAGCACAAATAAAAAGGGCTACTCTTCGTAGCCCTTAAATTCATTAGCTTGTACGTTTTACGTCATACTCCATAACGAAGTTTACGCCGGCTTCTTCGTCTGTATAAGAAAGATTGATTTCACCGTACGTTCCTGCCTTTGCTTTATTAGCATTCCAGCTCGAAAAAGAAGTAAAAAGCAATTCTTTTGTAGTAATCAGATAAAAGCTAAACTCATACTGTACACCCTTGCTAAGAGGTGTGTTAATCTCGATTTCTTTTACAGTGTTTGCGGGGATTTCTTCGTTTTTCGCTTTAAAAATGGGGTTTTCTTCATTTACCTTTTTAATGGAGAACAATTCATATGTGTCATCACTAATTATTTTGTCACTGGTCTTAAAGGTTATTTTTTTAATGATTACGTCTTTGCTCGGAGTTATTACGCAATAGGCATAACTAAACATATTTTTTGATACATCGGGTGCATCAGGTGCATTATTACCAATCTGCTGAGTAATAGTAACAGTATCATACTGGTACTCAGTAGTCCAGCTACTAACAGTGCTACTGCCAAAGTAGTAGCCGTCAGTGCGCTTCACTGTGATTGCATACACAACAATCTTATCATGCTTTTCGTCACCCTTATCAGTGAACGTCATATTCTTTACAGTGTCGTTATTGATATTCAGGGTTGCCGTAACAGTGCTCTCATTAGCACCATACAGCACTCCCAGAAACACCGTAGCAGTTCCGCCAGCGCTCACGCTCAGCGGAATAGTAACCGTTCCCGGAGCTTTCACGTTCCACACAGCGGCGGCATCGCTTCTGCCATTGAACGTCAGTGCAGTACCGGCAACCGCACCAACATTCAGAGCAAACGGGACAGCTTTCTTGCCGTTGTCCAGCGGTACAGCGTCATCCCTGTCACTGGTTTCCTGCACCCGGTAGAAACTGCCCTTGTTGTCACCAACAGTAGCTTCACCAGTAGTCAGTACAGTGGTGTTGGCTTTCAGCGAGGTGTCAGCCTTCATCCTAGCAACGTTGTCATACGTTCCCAGACTTGCGGCCTTGATTTCAGCAACACTCGTTCCGAAACTCTGAACCACCCTGTCAACCTCACCCTGAAACTCGCTGTAATCGTAGGGCTGGAACTCGAACGGCAGAGCAAACAGCCCATTTTCCAGCGCAACAGCCTTAGCAGAAGTCTCGTTGACCACCTGATAGAACGAGCCACCACCGTCACCGATAGCCGCATTGCCGCATGTCAGCAGAGTGTCACCCAGCTTCAGGGAGCGGTCAGCCACCATATCGGCCTTGGTGTCATAGCTGTGAAGAGTATCAGCATAGAACTGGTCAACAGCCTGAGTGTACGTCTCCACGTTATGGTTGTACTGCTCCACGTTGGCCTTATACTGCTCAACGTTCTGGTTGTACTGCGTCACCTGAGCATTCCAGTCTGCGCTCTTAATCCAGAACTCAGTATTGGTAATCTCAGTGTTCGCAGGAACAGTCTTGCGGCTGACATAGCTCTGTTCATTGGCATACACCACGCTCAGAGCGGCGTATTCACTGCCCTTATCCCAAGCGCCCATAAACTTCGGAGCATAACGAGCACCAATATACTTCTTAATAGCCATATTAGAAACCCCTTTCATTAAATAAATTGTCCACCCATTGAACCAGAACACCCGGTTCACCCTCCCGATAGGATTGAAGAGTGCCTATCACACGTCAAAGTTACTGTACAACTTCCGGTTGCCAGAGCAAGGCAAGTTTGCCATAGTCCTCAGAATCAGGGTTCATGTCTGTGTCAAAGTCAATGAAGTCCCAAGTGTCAGGAATCCAAGCAATGAAATAGCCGTCCTCGTTGATTTCAAACCAGACGTATTTCACAACCTTGGAAACCATTACCTGTAAGTTGTTGTCAATCCACGTTGCAAGAGCCTGTACATAAGTTTCGATATACTCACCGTTAATGAGTTTCTTAACCTCATTATAGCACTCTTGAACCGTTTTGTTAAGCTGTGCAATTTTGGCATCAATGTCTTTCTGATAGTTGTTCTGCTGTGTAGTGATATCAGATTTAAACTGTTCATTCTCGTTGTTTACCTGTGTTTCAAAAGCATCCAGCTTGTTCTGAAAACTTGTTTCCAGCTGTTCAATCTTAGTATCGTAGTCACCGTAGAACTCGATAATTTCATTGAACTGTTTCACAGCGCTGTTGTATGTTTCCACAACTCGTGCCAGAATCTCATAGTCACTAGAACCCGGAAGGAAAGTGTTCAGGTCAAACTTGCCCGGAATAGGAAGTAAGGGCAACGGAGTAAGAGTAGTAAGTGGCATAGTGACACCCCCTTTACAGATGGAAGTAGTTGAGAACCCACTGAAGCAGGGCGCTCATGAATTTAGCCAGAGAGACCAAATCCATAAATATCACCCCTTTCAGGGCAGTTTAATCCAGCCTTCGACATGGTACTCATTAGAAGCGGCAGTATCAGAACTCAGAGAAATGGTGACATCGTGGATTCCGTCAACAGAACTTACAGTATTCTTCACCGTTGCGGCGGCAGTTGCGGCATGGTCGGAACTGGTGTTGTACCAATTCAGTTCAGCGTGCTTGCCGACATTGGGCAGGTTCACACGCAGGACAGGACTGTTTGCTTTGACAATGTCGGAAGCAGTGAACACAGCATTGACGTGCAGTGCATCGTTCAGCAAGTAGGAAACATCTTCATTGATTTTGATTTTGCTGTCAGCAGACTTAATGAAGTTGACCATAGTTTTACTCCTTTACAAAATTCCCATGAAGCAATCTTTCAAACTGTCGATAACCTCTAAATCCAGATTGCGTACTGATTCAGAGTATTCTTTGAACAGTTCTGCGTAAGACTTGTTGTTCAAGCCAGACACAGTTCTGTTCCGGTTGTCATTGTGCTTTCTGTTTGCTGTGGTGTTTTCATCGAATGTGGTTGTATCACTGCTGTTATAAGTGGTTGTATCTGTGCTGTTACTGTTTCCTGTGTTAGTTCCATTATTTTTATTTTTGTTAGCAGATGAAGCGTAGGTGTTATTTGCGATATCACTCTCAATGTTGAGCATCTGAGCAGGGGTGTCAGAATTAACATTGAGGGTGTAATCGTTATGGGAATTATTTTGTGTACTGATATTGTTGGTGGTATCAATACCAGACCTAGCGAGCACATCAGTACCGGTTTTCGTACCATTATCCGAACTAGTGCCGTCAGCTTTGATAACCTCAGTGAGAGTGCCGCCAGTGTAGAACTGCCAGTTCTCAGCCATAGCATCATACAGCATATTGAAGTAAGGCATTTTCTCGTTTAGCGTGTTGTTCAGGAAGAACTTGAATCTATCAGGTGGCAGACAGCATATCTCGTTGAAATAGTAGTGGTTAATGATTTTCTGGTTCAGTGCTTCTCTCCACGCCTGCATATCACCAGCAGAACGGAGAAAAGACGGAAGGGGGTAATCTTTCATGCCAATGTCGAATCCATCGAGAGTAAGCAGTTTACCAAGTTCAATGGTATACGTTGCCATTATACCTCACCCCCGTTATCATCCCCATCACGAGCACGTACATAGGATATAGTAGAAGCATTTTTGCTGTATTTTTCACCGTCAGTGATGTAAGGTTCATTAGCCAGTCGTACAGACACGTTCAGCCCGAACATATCATTGATAAGTTTGCAAGCGTGCTTTCGCTGAGAAAGACCAATGTTAGCAAGGGCGTTAGCTTGTTGGTCAAACTGTTCTACCTCGTCCGTTACTCTTCGTTCACGTTTAAAGTCTGCCATGCCGATACCAAGGAAAGACAGGTACTCATTGTACTTCGTAATCTTGATATCCTGCAACTGACCGGCGACAAACGGTGCATCAGTACGGAGAACCATGAAACTGTTCGGGTCAAACGTACCTTTCATGCCGTAGATAACAGGAGTGTTACCAGTGTACTTCTGATAAACGGCCTGTGCAGTCTGTTTCTGCTTGGTGTCAGTCAGAATTAGCACAGGCGTTTTCTGAGCACTAATGTTGACCTTGATAGTCTGGTCAATGTCGTACAAGTCCTGTGTGTAACGGATAGTAGTGAGGAAAGTTGGATACATATCAGGAGTGTTTCTGATAAGCACACAGTCTTTCACGTCATACTCGGGGAACGTTTCCACTGGGCTGATAGGCCTGATATACATTGGTTCATTGTAGAAGTTAATTCCACGAAGAGCTCCGTTAAGGCACATATAGCCACGGGTTGCATGGTTGAAGAAAACAGCTTTGCCATAGGTGAACAGGCAATACTCAAGATATCGTTCATTCACGCTACTGGGCAGTCCTTCCCACTTAAACATAGTGCAAGCAAGTGATTTAAGGCGAAAGTAATAGTCAGCGTAAGCGGCGTGTGATGCTTGTTTGTCTGCGAGTTCGTTATCGTAATTGTACATTTGAATCACCTCTTAACCGAATATTGAGCTGATTAACCAAGATAGGCCAGCAGTGGCAACTGCTCCAATAACGTATCCAACAGGGCCAGCAATAACCGCACCTATTTGTCCACCTATTTGTGAACCGGCAATATTGATTGCAAGGTTGGTTAGACCAGTTACTACCCAGTTTGTGACAACTGGTACAAGGTATTTTTGAACTACTGTGTTAGCAACTGTAGTTACCACTTGAACCAGCACGTTTTTAGCCGCTTGCTCAATAGAGATATCGCCTTTCATAACACCGCCAATCGACTGGCACATAGTGTTGATGATACCGGGCACTAAGTCTGCGGCAATCTGGTTAAGTTCTGTGCTTTGTGAATGAGAACCAATATAGGAAGTAATTGCATTTGCTAGCGCATGAGAACCAAGTTCACAAACATAGTCAATTGATTGCCTTTTGGTGACTTCCAAGAATTGGCCAGCGGCAAGTTTTACATCACCTGTTGTTAGTGCAGTGGTAACGGCTTGCCAACCGTTTGCAACAATAGTGTCAACATAAGAATCAAGGAGATTCAGAGTGTGTACACCTAGTTCAGAGTTGCGGTCAATCTTAGTAACGTCTACAATCCAGTCTTTAAGCTGTGATTTTGCTTGGTTAATTTCGTTCTGTGCGGCCTGTTGTCCAACTGAGATAGCATATTGGATAAGGTTGTTTATCTTGTTTTCAACGAACCAGATGGAATTGTTTACAACGTCAGAGCAGAACTTGTTAAGAACTCCACTGAAATCACCAGTTGTGAGTATGTCAGTAGCATAGCCAGCGGCATTTGTTTTTATGCCGTCTAACTGTGCTTTAACGTAGTCTTTAATGAGTTTTGCCAACTCGCTAGAAGGGTCAACGTTCTTTGCGGCAATGATTCTGTCAGCGATTCCATTTACTGTTTCGTTGAACTGAGATTCGGTAACAGTACCGTCCTCAGATGCCGCACCCTGTATTACTTTAATGTCAGCATCAGTAACGTAAGGGCTTTTGTGCATCTCAACTTGGCTGTAATGATTTTCCGTATAAGGTGTTCCGGGGAAGTCTTTGATGTCGTTAGGATTTATACTAAAAGTGTGGCTCACTTTGCCACCATCAAAGTTAGTGTAGTCTGTGCGAGTTGCAGAAGTAAAGTAAATCTGGAAGTGAAGGTGATATCCGGTAGATTTTCCTGTGTTGCCTACTGTACCAAGTTGGTCACCTTGTGAAACTTTAGTTCCGGTAGACGGGCCAATCTTTTCCATATGGGCATAACGAGTATAGTAGCAATTGCCGGAAGCGTCCGTTGTATCATCGTGACGAACTAGAACGGTGTTTCCCCATGAATCTGAAGAATAGCTCTGTACAACTGTGCCAGCTTTTACAGCGTAGATAGGTTTTCCAGCAATCTGACCTGGTGTTCCAGTAGTAAGGTCAATAGCAGGGTGAGAAGCACTGAAACCAGTAGTGCAATACCAAGTTCCAACACCTAGCGGATGAAACCATTCATCAGTACTGTAAAAACCAGTAACGTTATTTTGTGCATTACTGCCACCAGTTCCGGGCGAACCAGCAGTCACTTTGATTGTTATATAGTCGTGGTTATTGGCAACAAAGTTATTGGAAGTCAGCCAAGGGTTCAGCTGTAATAGTGTTTGGACAGGTACGCCGCACATTGTTGAAATCTGCTGAATATCGTCCATCCATGAACCAGTATACTGCACTTTTAAGGTAGCGTATACAGCATTGCTGGCAGTTGACGCAGACTTAAATTCTTTTAGCGTTTCTGCCGCTGAGTTTGCCATATAATCACCACCTTACACAATAGCATTGTTTTGTCCAAAGTTTCCGTATGTTGCAGTGTAAACCCAGAAGAATATGCCGTTATTGAATGCACGCTTGATAATGTTCATATCATCGTCTGGGAAGTTACCGCTGGCATTTAAACCGTTGGTTTTGATGTAAGTCCAGCTTGCTCTAGCATGAAGGTTGATTGCTCTGTATTCGCTCTGTTTGTAGCCATAGACGGTGAGGAATTTGTCAATCCGTTTCAAGATATCGAGAGGTGGTGTTTTGAATCCATAAGATAAAGCAGTCTTTTTGCCAGCTATATAAATGTTGCTTTGTGCAACTCCACCAATTGCAGGAGCATTGTAATTTTCAGAAATAGCAGTTAAATCTTGAGTTATTTCATCAATGCCAGCTTGAATTTGTCCTGTTTCACGAGCCGCATTAAGGACAGTGGATGCACCAGATATTCCTTGGCTAAGTGCGTTTCCTACATTTCCCTTTGCCCATGTCAGCGGGTTTGCTAAATCTACGCCAGCACCAATTACTTGTAAAGCACCACCAGCACCACTTAACGCTCCTTGATATAGGTTGTAACGCCTATTTTCTTTATTGCGCTGTACCATAATTGAATTTGACGCATTGTGCAAGTTGTAATCATTCTTGTACTGATTATACCCCCATTGGCTTTCAGGGATTGATACAGCCATTGACATTGATGCAATGTTGGTGTTGCTGTAATTGGTGATAATAAATCCGACTAAACCAGACGTGTCATCAACAACGATTTTACCATTGATGTTAACGCCGGTGATATATTCCGGGTTGAACTCAATCTCCTGCCCCATCATCTGGGCATAAGCGGTAAGGAAAGCGCCAGACAAAAGTTTTTTGTTTACAGGAGTATAGCTAACGCCGTTAGCATCAATGTGTGCAGGGTGCTTTGCATAAGAGATAGTTGCATCATGGTTTGCGGGCCATTGCTGGATTTTGGTGACGGCTGTTGCTGTGCCATTTTTGACATATCCATTTAGCAAGCTTGTAAGAGAAGCATTGTCATACTTTTTTCTGACAGCTCCAGCACCGGAAATAAGGCCGTTTAAGTCAGTCGGCGGAAGTGGATTTCCGGTATAATCGGTAGTTGCAAATACAGTAACCCAGTCCGGTTTCAAATCCTGACTGCCTACCTGATAATACCCACCGTTTCCTGTACCGCTGAAATCCTCAGGTACGATATTATCTCCTGCAACATCAGTATCACTGTGACACCTATCAACATAGCTGTCATAGTATGTGATATCAAAGAACCAAGTCTGGATAACGTCTGTGCTTACGTACAGTCTTACGGAACTGTTGCTTGCCCATTCGATTCTATCAATGAATGCATAGAACCATTTATTGGTGAAGTTGTTGTTCTGGTACATGATGTAGTTGCAGTTATACAGCAAGTCCACTTCGCCGTCCACAACAATAGTGTTATTCTTTTTAATGTACTGAAAGTTATCGTAGGTTTTAATCGTTCTTCCTAAGAAGTAGGAAGTCTGCGCTTCTCGATTAGGAAACCACAATGTGTTTCTGTAATCACTCTCGAGTGGAGTGTCGAGTAGCCTTAAAGCGGTTGTTGGTGTAAACATAATTTGTACCTCTCTTGCCCCTGTCCCGCCCTCACTGGTCTAAAGCTCAACCAGCTACCGTAAGAGAGAAAATTATGGAGCAGTTACGTTATGAAGATTACTCTTCGGTGAATGCCCACGCATTAGCAAACGGACTGCAAGCCATAGTCTCCCAGTGATGCAGGAAGTAGGTGCGGCTCAGAGTGCTTGCATTGTACGGGGTTTCGGCCATCTGGAAACGGTTGTCGTGGGTGCGCAGGAAGGTGTTGTCTGCGATAATTGCCAGCGTCTTAGCGGCATCACCGGTATCACCAAAACTGTCAACCATCACCTGACGGCCAAGGAAATCAGCCTTGCTCATGTTGAATGCCTTAGCCAGAACTTCAACGTCAGTGAAGGCCGCAACGTCAGCACGAACCAGAACGCTGATACGGTCAGGAGAAGTCCAAGTAGTCAGGGGAGTTGCGTTTTCAATGCCATTAGCTTTAGCCATCTTCTGATAGCAGTTGTACTTGGTAGAGGGGAACTGGAACTGAAGGTACTTGGCACGCAGGTCGGTGACAAGGGTTTCAGCAAAGGCCCGGTGGTCAGCACCAACGGTCAGAGAGGTTTTGTTGATGTTGCCATCGTTGATAGCCTGACCAACAACACCCTTCATCAGCGTAAACTCGTCGATGTTGTCACCACTGGTCAGGGTGTTCAGAATCATCGATACGAAGTTGTTGAAGGTATCGGCGTTGGTAAAAGCGCCAGCCAGAACGGCATCATAGACAGCAACCTTGTACTTGTCCTGCCGGTTGCGGCGGTAGTATACGGTTTTAACGTCAGGAGAAGCAGGAGACAGAACATCACTCATTGCAGAGCTGTCGTAGGGAGTAGCAACAGCGGGGTTCGCAATGCTGTCCTGCACGTCAGTGCCATAGGGGATATCAACGCCCTTGAAAATGCGAAGGGGGTTGTCATAGGTCATGTTGTGCGCTTCCTGAAACAGAATGCGGTTCACCAGACCATTGATGAACTCATTCATAAAGGGAGTGTACTGCATGATAGCGCCACCAGTTGCCTGAAGAGTGGCATTGGTAGCAAGCGGGATGTTATCTTTCAGCGTGGAACTAGTCTCAATGACTGCGTTCACAATGTCGATAGCAGTTGCCATGGTTTATCACTATCCTTTCTAAAATGTTTAACCCTTGAGGTTAAGGCGGCCATTGGTAAACAGGCGATTGATGGGGTCTTTGTCCTCTTCCGGGCGAACACCCTGCTTTAACTGTTCATCGGGAACAGTAACACGAAGGAAGAGATTCATGTTGTCCTCTTTCAGCTTCGCATTTTTAGCAGTGAGTTCATCCACACTGCGCAGAGCGGTCGCTTTTGCGGCAACCTCTTCACTGAAACCAGTGGTCAGTTCTGCCAAGATGTTTGTTACTTCGCCTTGGTCTGCGTTATCTCCCAAGTGCTTGATAAGCTCCTGTGTCTTGGCATTGAAATCGGCAAGCTCCATAATTTGCTCCTTTCAAGTATTTAAGTGTGAGGCTGACAGTAGAACTGTCTGCTGGCAAACCAGCAACGTTATTTTTGTGTTCGGTAGTCCCATCGTGACTTTCCCTCTCTTACATCCACATGGACAAAGGTGTTGTACAAACCAAGTCCAAGCGAATTAGGGTATTTAGAATTAAGCCACGAGTACAGCTTAAGCGGCGAAACACCAGAGATTTTAATATCTGCGGCATTACCAAAAATGTGCTGTGATTTAGGGCTGGAATTTTTAAGTGAACTGTTGTAAGCTACTGTGCGATATGCTGAGTTGATAACAAGTGGTTTGTTGTAGTGGTTACGGATAATTTCAAGAAGTTCAAGAAGTGCTTTGTTTAGCACAATGACACGAGATAAGTCAGAACAGCGAAACTCGTGTGCTTTGAAGTGAGGTGACAGCTGTTCATTAGGGTTGAGGGTGTAGTCGAAAACATAATATGATTTAGCTTTCACAATATTACCTCTCAAGCGCTTGTATTGATGTGCCTCCAAGCACCCCAGCGGGTGTTAGTGAACTCACGCACATAAATCACATTAGAGGATTCAGTTGGAAAAATCAACTGCCACACCCAATGGCCTGTTACAGTAACCACCATCATGTTCCAGTAGTGATAATCACTAGAAAACGGAGTGTTGCTAGTGCCAGGATATGACTGCTCATAAAAGCCGGGTGTCTTGATGTTATTAAGGTCTGTTTCGGATGTAGACTGTAAAAAGCCTAGCATTCCTTGTGGCCCAACATCACCTCTAGGGCCTTGCTGGCCAGCTGGCCCTTGTGCACCCTGTACCCCTCTAGGCCCTTCTGGGCCAACTGGGCCTTGTACACCTTGTTCTCCTTTAGGGCCAACTGGGCCAGTCTCGCCCTGTAAACCTCTCGGGCCTTGCGGGCCAGCCGGGCCAGTCTCACCCTGTAAACCTCTCGGGCCAACTGGGCCAGCCTTGCCTTGTGGGCCAACGTCACCTCTAGGGCCGGGGTCACCTTTCGGGCCTTGGATGCCCTGCGGGCCATTTATACCCTGTGCACCTCTCGGGCCTTGTGGGCCGACCGGGCCAACTTCACCTTGTGGGCCTCGTGGGCGAGCCGGGCCTTGTACACCTTGAGGGCCTTGTGGGCCAGCCGGGCCGGGCAGACCAATGAAATCGCCATCTCGGATACCCTGTAACAAATCATTCAGAGCAGATTGCGCTTTAATTGCCGATTCATTAGCAATCTTAGCGGCGGCTTTTGCCGCTTCTGCTTCTGCATTTATTTCTGCTACTAGCTGAACCCAAGCAGGAGACCCCGGTTCAGGAGTTGTGCCGTCCTCAACACCAGAGTTCTCACTTACAACGTAAGGGATATCAGCTGTGGTGAGAGCTTTCATGCCGTCAGTGCCCTCAATTGTGATAACACCGCCAACCGTAGTAGCGGTAATCAAAGCGGGCACATTGACGTAATCACCTACAAACAGCTGTGCTGGCGGGTCTTGTTTATTTGCTGTGTGAAAGAAAGCTCTTACAGTGAGGTTCTGCCACACCTTAGAGCGAACAATGTGCAGACGATAAATGTTAGCGTTCTTCTGATAGCCAAAGTAGATAGTGTTGTGCCATTCGGTGGGATAAATTCTAACCCCACCGTTGTCAGAAAGCAGTAGTTCAACGTCAACCATTGTTCTCACCTTCTTTCTTGTTCAGTACAGACAGGAACGGCGCAACCAGTTTAACCAAGTCGGGGTTAATCTGACCCAGATTCTCAAGCACAGAAATCGCTTCCGTGACGATGACCAGAGTGCAGATAGTTGCGGCGGCAGGTAAATTGAAACCCATGTTCACATAGTCCATAGCATAATCAGCGAGATAGCCGAACGCAATGAACAAGATAAAACTGGCTTTCTTGTAAATTCCTTCCCTTGCCTTTGTGGAGTTCAACTCTTTGTTTTTGACAGCTTTCAGCACTCCGGTGAAAACGTCAATCACCATAAAGGCCAGAGCGAGTTTTACTTCCACTGGAACGGAATAGACGGTACTCATAAGCTCACCCCCTTTCCGGTCTAGCTTCTATAATTATTATACCATAGGTAGTTGAAAAATGGAAGTAGGTATGATATAATTATTTTAGAGAGAAAATGTTCCATGTGGAACAAATAGGAATGATTCCTAAAAAGGAGCTGAGACAATGGGTGACTTCTATGACGGCACAAAGTTACTGTCTTTGATGGACACGAACGGCAACAAGCCAGAGATTTATATGTGTACCACCAACCGTTCTGGCGGTAAGACTACTTGGTTCAACCGGTATTGCGTCAAGCGTTTTATCAACTACAAAGAGAAGTTCATGTTGCTGTATAGGTTCAACTATGAACTTGATGGGTGCGCTGACAAATTCTTTAAGGATATCGGTGTTCTGTTCTATCAAGGACACGCAATGACCTCTCAGCGCAGGGCCGCTGGCATTTACCATGAATTGTTTCTTGACGGCGTTCCCTGTGGCTATGCTGTAAGTATCAATGCGGCAGACCAGATTAAGAAGTATTCTCATTTTTTCTCAGATACAAGTCGAATGCTAATGGACGAGTTTCAGAGCGAGACAAACCATTACTGTGCAGATGAAGTAAAGAAGTTCCGGTCTATCCACACTTCTGTTGCTCGTGGTCAGGGCGCTCAATCTCGATATGTTCCTGTTTATATGCTGTCTAACCCTGTTACCCTGCTGAATCCTTACTATGTTGCAATGAATATCAGCTCACGGCTGAATGACAACGTAAACTTTCTGCGTGGCGTTGGCTGGGTACTCGAACAGGGATATGTAGATGCCGCTTCTAAGGCTCAGGCTGAATCCGCTTTTAACAGTGCATTCAGTGGCGATACATACGATGTGTATTTGACACAGGCTGTGTACCTGAACGACAGCTCTGCATTCATTGAACGTCCTACTGGTGCTTCTCGTTACTTGGGCACTATCCGATACATGAACAAGGAATACGGGCTGAGAGAGTTCCCAGACACGGGTGTTATTTACTGTGACGATAAACCAGACTTGACTTACAAGTTCAAGCTGGCTGTAACAACAGACGACCATAGAGTGAACTATGTTATGCTCAATGCGTACAAGATGTTCACAGACCAGATGCGTTATTTCTTCGACCGTGGCGCTTTCCGGTTTAAGAATCTGCAATGCAAAGAAGTTATATTGAAAGCGCTGTCTTATTAGTGCTTATCCCTCTGAGACAGTACCACCGATACAGGCGGGGTTTGCAACGGCGATGAACCGTCCGCTATGTAGTTTCGTATCTGCAATGCGCTTTGGTGCACCTCAGAGACAGGATATAGAAAACCCCTCTTGCCGTTCCGTTAGGTTCGACTTGAGGGGTTTGTTTTATACGTTTACAACCAGAAAGCAGTCTACTGGCTCAACACTTATATTATGGTTGAAATATTGAACCTTACCTGTTTCAAGTTTAATTACCATGCTATTCCAGTATCTATCACTTGGTATTATCACCATGTACAATGCACTGTTAATATAACAAACATCACCGGGTTTTAAGTTTTTTATAAAATCAGAGCGTATTTCTTTTTCTTGATGAATAATCTTCATATTACCACCTCAATGACAGCAGAGCCGCAAGAATCAACAGTGCATCACAAATATACACCGACTTGTCAAGTTTATACTTGCATCTGCACACCGTGATGTAAATAGAGTAGGATGCCGCAATTGCAAACACGATAACTTCGCTCACTTTTTATTCTCCTTTTCTTTAGTGTACCATAGTGTAAACCCAGAGCCAGCAATTATTGCTGTGAACGTCTTATTGGTGTCAATATGGTACATGAAAACTTTAGACCTCAGCATATCATTGGACAGAGATGAAACTTTGATTGCACCATCGTTGATGCCCGGCAGATGTACATACTCTCTGTTCAGAGAATATGCAACATACATGAGTGAATTTTTAGACAGGCATTTTCTGTCATAGTTCTCACCGGGGATACGGATTAACAGGTGATTCTTTTTGAGCTTTTCTTCTGCCGCTCCTTTTGCATAAGGGATAACCCCATTACCCATTCTGAGTTCCCCCTTGCTGTAAGCACTCACCAGCGTTTACCGCTGTCACCTTGTGAAAGATAAACCAGTCCTTGGGTTCAGGCTGATAGTGCTTGATGTGGTACTTACAGCCGATATAATCACAACCACCAGTTCTCTGGTCATACGAGTGGTCACAGATTTTGTGCAAGTCTTTCATGTTACTCACCTCTTCAAAATAATAATGACCTTATCAAATGCGTATTGCGTAACCCTAGCCTTATTAGCCTGTATAGCCGAAAACACACTGACAATAGCTTTATCATATCGCCGCCACTTATCGCGCTCACCAAACCTGAACGCAATAAACTCTTCATCACCATCGTACTTGAGTTCTACTTCTGTGTGCTCGTCTATGTCGCACCACGCATACCAGAGTTCTTCCAATGTAATCATCTCACGCACTCCCTCACTTGGATTCTTACTTTGTCTTTACGAACCTCAAACGTGCTCACATGAAGGTTTCTGAACTGGTTCTTCATGGGGTCAAACCGTCCACGATACAGGAGCGTGAAGAAACTCCACAGCTCAAACTCGGTTTTCCAGCCACAATTCTGGCATGACTGATAAAACTCTTCAATAGTCATTTAAAATGCACCTCACAATCAATAATGCAACCAGCGAAATCAAGTTCTTTAATCCAAAGGGTTGCTACCTGAGCACCCTTGTACGACTTGGAAATATCAGACCAACTACAACCAGCGCGAATTAAACCAGAACTACTGTATAAATCAAAACGTGCATTTCCTGCAAAGAATAAAGTTGCATACAGGTCTTTAAGACTTGAAAATTTTCTTGCCATTATATCACCTCATTGTAAAATCAGTATCAACCAGCAACACACCGCCTTTAATTCTTCTAGGAAGTAGTTTACCGGGAACTGTTAAACCTGTCTTAAAATCTTTGAATGTTCTTGTTTTACTAAGAAATGCAATCTCTTCTGGTGTAAGTTTAGAATCGGATAGTGCTTGTTCCTCATTTCTTGGATTTATTCCATTCTCAATGTCCTCTGCAACTTTGTTGTCAAAGGATTCTGCAAACAGGTCTTTGCACTTTTTTGGCATTCCTGCGCATTTGATATTGTAGTAAGGGTTCTCTATCGGCTCTAAGTCCTCGGCTACAACGTGCTCAATGTACGTCTTTTGGCGCACAAACCAGCCGATGTCCCAGCTCGATTCTAGCTTCCAACAGCAGAAATTCGATGGGTGCACTGTAATGCCTTTTAACTGCTCAGGCGGCAGGTCACAGTGTATACTGTCTGTGTCGGCGTAGATAAATCCGGGCTTGTCCTTTCCGTAATAATTTTGTTGAGCCGCCCGAATGGTAAAGTTGCGGGCATAACTAGTGATAGCTGAACCAACTGGAATGTATCCGGGTTTTTTGTCATTTTCGTTCACCTCGTAAAATCCAACAGAACCATCATCTTTTTCAAACGCAACTTTGAAAGAGCTGTTCATGCTAGATGCCATTTTACCGTATAAGTTGTTTAGAAATAGTTTTGCAAGTTGTCTCATAGCACCTTTGCTTGTTTTTTTGATTGCGGCATACTTGTCAATGTACTCATCAAACAGGCCAATAGTTGAATCAAACTCACAGTAATCAAGTAGTTCATAATCAACTAGATTGTAGTGTTCACGCAGTAGAATGAAATCTGTCTGTGTTAATGTAAGCTCAACTCGTGTATCGTGTAAGTTACCGTCAATGTCATAGTATTCGGAACGTGGAATACCGTCTTTGCCAACAATATCTGAGCTTTCCAGTGCTTCTGTTCCTTTGTACATCCAAGAACCTTTAATCTGTACAAAAGGCAACTTGCCGGGTTTCAGATAGAACCGGGTCTTAATGCGGAAGAAATAGAACTTTCCGTATTCCCAAAGCTTTTTAGGCTTTTCTGTCGGCTGAAACCAGAACGGGTCATATTTGATAGGACAATTGTATGCATCCCAGATGTCACCTTCGTTTGCTTCAACATGAATGAACTTAGGATTGCCAATAGGATAATCTGAGCCAGATTCAGAGTGCATTACAGATGGATACAGACTGTTCACATCTGCTGTCACACCATTTCTGTACTCCTTGCACTCTTTGCCCTTGACCAGATAGCACCAACCGCCTTTGTACGACTTATGAATCCATTCACCAGCTGTGCTAGAACCATATACTTCTGGGTCAAGTGGTATCTTATATAGGTCTGGGAACAGTGTGCTGTAATCGTCTCCGACTGTGTGTCCCTTCTTGAACTCGTCCAAACAGCACGAACCGATTGTAAGTTTCTTGTGGCCCTCTGAGAACATAAATTCAAGTGCTTCTTTGATAACTAGAACGTCATTTGCAATGTACTTTAGTTCTTCTTGAGAGATAGGGCAACCAGCGTATCTGTGCCCTTTATACTCCATGTCTAGTTTCTGGTGTTTGGTCTTGAAACTGATACCTATTTGTTTCAGGCTGAATGGTAGTAGTTTAAGACTGTCTTTAAGCTCAATATAATGTCCATTCACTTTGATAGTCATAGTGTACCATTGGCCCATATCTGAGATAACGTATTTGAACGACCTGTCAGGCATTTCCCAGTTCTTTTTGAACTTGCCACCTTTCTGGTCTGGTGATGGGTCAAAAGCTTGCTTGAATTTGAGGTCATAGAGTAGATACGACAACCAGAAGTTTCCATCAAATTTGAGGTTGTGGAAGTACACCACAATGTTATCATCCAGTGATACATAATACTCATACAGCTCACCAATGGAATGAAAAACCATAACATCCTCAGTCCATAGTTCAACACTAGCGGCACTCCACACCTCAGTGGCTGTCTGTTGTCTCGTATTCTCGTCAACTGTTGTCTCAAAGTCAGCACTGAAAGTTCGCCACTTTTCGGAACGTGACATTAGATATCATTCTCCATAATCGTTATAGTCGTATTGACCCTCGTACACATCCTGCATATCACTCATTCTGTGCCTGATGTCTCCGGGCTGTCTATCTGACGGCAACAAAATCAATAGTACATCTTGAATTGCACTACCAGCCGCTTCTTTATAGCCAATAGATGCTATAATAGATGCTTCTTGCAACTTGGCATAGTTATCAGCAATTCTCTTCGCCGCTTCATGCACACCCTCTTTTTCTATAAGGTTTTTCAGAGCAGAACGCATTTCCAAAATGTTGTCCATGTTCTGCTTCACCATTTCAACCTTGCCATAGTTCCTGTCACCTCTATAACTTGGTGAATCCCAGTCAGGGTGCGCAATATGCCACCAGCTATCCCCAATAGTGTTATCTGGTGATGATAACACATCATGTAAGAAACTCTCGAATTGCTGATAAGCATTCAAATCAACAAAAGTCTGTTCAACTGTGGTTGCAACGTTGTCAACCATCATATCAACTTCTTTTGCTGGCTCTCTATAAATAGGGCTTGTTGCGTATCTCGCATAACGTTCAGCCGCCTTTTCACCAGAAATAGGCTCACCACTAGCGTTGACCGCATAAACATAATCTTGTAATTTTTTAGGGTCACTAGCAAGCTGTCGCATTTTTTGTACATCACGCAACCGATAACTACCTAAGCTAATAAGACGTTGCAATTGAGGGACAACCTCAGCGTTACCACCCTCTGCCCGCACTTCCTGAATATACTGATTCACCTTGAGCAACAACTGCTGTTTGGCCTTTGCTAACTCTCTTGCGTGCATAGCGGCTACTTGTTGGCGATGATTCATAATTTGTTCATCTCCTTTATAAAAGAATCCCGGCCAGTGAATTGGCCCACCAGCCGGGAACTGTAAGTGATTTTATTTAAGAAGAACTTCGCCTTTCTTCTTAATTAGTTGTTTACCTGTGTGATTAACCAACAACCACACAGTCGATGTAGTCACGACCGTTCTTGGAAGTGCCGGTAGTGACCTGAATCTTGTGGAACTCTTCGCCGAACTGACCGAAGGTTGCCACGGCGCTCTCAAAGGAGCGGCAGAACGTTGCAGAGTTGGTGCAGTAGGAAGTGCCATCAACGGTAGACAGGGCCAGCAGGCTCATTTCCTTGCCATCCTTGTCAGGCTCAGTGTACAGCACCCACTTGTCCAGCTCAATGGTCTGGCCCTTGATATCGGTAAGCTTTTTGCGCACAGGGGACTGCACGAGCTTGTACAGGTCGAAAGCGGATACAACATTAGCGGACTTGGAGATGATATTCATAGTGATACTCCTTACTTGTTATGTGTTTGTTGGGTGGATAAACTTACTGTGCGTTCTCGTCAGACTTCTTCTGACGCTTGCCGAACTGGGCCGCTTCCTCAGGGGTAATATCGGTTTCCTCAATAACATCGGCGTTGTCGAACCACTGGGCGGCAGTCATGCCATAGGTCTTGACCTTGCAAGACAGACTGGTAACTGCAACAGGGTTGAACTCGTCATTTTCCCAGACCTTCTGAACAGCCTTAAGTGCGGCAGAGTTGTCAGCAAATGCACCCTCAAGAGTGGCAGTCATATCGACCACTTCAAAAGTGCTCAGGTTGACGGCCTTGACGGCGGCAGTGGTAACGATGGAACGGCGGGTGATAGAATACTTACGCATGATGAATACTCCTTTGTTTTGTGTTGTGTTGAAGCGTCTAAATTAGGAGGTGGAAGTTATCTCCCACACTTAATTGTACCATATCTAGGTACAGATTAACATGGACTTTTGTTGCGTTCGGGATAGAGATTTTATACGTCCGAGTTATGGTACTTTTCTATAATATTGTCAAAAATTTAACAATCGGGTATTCCCAACTAAGGCGGGACTTTTAACAGTTTCAACATAGTTTTCAACACTCCTTCCTCGTGGTAATTTCCACGTTAGTACCCTGTACATTAGTACAGGATACCGACCTAGAAATTACAGGTCAAACAGTAATTCGGCTTTTCGATAGGTAAAGTGTTCCAACGGGTAATTAGAACAGTACTTGACCAACCAGATAGGCAAACCCTCTTCCAAAAGGTAGTTCATAGCGTCTGTGGGCGATTTGAACCGGTTTTCAATATCCGGATAGAACGCCACGTCAGGGTCATCAAAAACCCTAGTGTCCATAGTGTAATATGTGTTCTGGAGCTGTTCAGCAGAATACTGGGTAAGCAGGTACTTGTATGCCCGGTGGGCCAGTTGTGAACCATTAAGGCGTGCACTCATTTTACAGAATCCCCTTTGCATCCATGTATCCGAAAATGTACTGCAATACCTCATCCAAGTCCTTTGCCGTGTTTGTATAAACATCAGCCTTGACCATAGTACGAGCCAGCGACAGAGCGTTGTACAGCTGAACCAGTTCAGCTGGTTTGTAGTTCTTGAGATACAGTCTAATCATATCACAGCCATCCTTTCAAAGTTGCATACAGGTACAGGCCAAAGCATACACCAACAGCCGCTAAAATAGGTGCGATACACTGGAAATGATACAGAGACATTTTTCATGCCCTCACTTTCTCGTGGTAGTTCCCACGTTAGTACCCTGTACAGCGGTGCAGGATACCGGCCTAGGAATTACAGGCGCTTTACTCTAATAAAGAACACATTGGGCCTAGTACTTGCCATACGGTTTGCGGCGGCCCATGCACGATTGATAGACGTGTACTGACGCTCACAACTGAACACACAGCAATCATTTTCGGCAGACGGTACACAAGTCATAAATTCTTCTGTAAAGAACTCTATCCGATACCAATTTTTCATAGTACACCTCTTATAATTACACAGGTGTAATAGAATATGACCAGCATTCTATACCATGTTTATCCATGTTGCGGTGCATTGCATCTGCCGCCGCTAAAGCCCGGCGATATGTTGAATACTGCCGCTCAACCACCCTAATTCTATTTTCCGGCAAAGTGCCGTGAGTAAAGAACTCAATTCTATACCATCTCATATAGTACACCTCTTCAATGTATTCTGGCTTGTCATCATCAGCGTACAAGTAGCCATCTTGTGCGGACACCGGTAAACCCGGTGTTTCGACTTAGTAGTGGAAGTGTTTGCCATAATACAAATATCCAGCGTGCAAGTTTCTAATGCAGGCCGCACCGCCCTCAAATAGCATAGTGCATCCGACATCCAACTTCTTCAGAGCAAAATACTTGTTAGTGCCAAAAAGCTCCATTGTGAACCTATTAACGTGCCGTGCCGTTGTGCAACTGCAATCGACAGGGTGCACCACTTCAACAACGGCATCAGAGCCTTGATACTTGACAGACAAGATGGTTGTAGTATACGACACAAGGCGCACCTCTTTAATAAAGATACCATCAGTGTAAAACTCAACGTGGCACTGTGCATGTGGCATAGAACTCAAGCGATAAGAATCGATTTTCATAATAACACCTCTTCAATGTTCAATGTGTTCGTGGATGTCCCCACGTTAGAACCCTCAACAGGGTTGAGAGTTCCGGCCTGTGGATATCAAACAAGGTCAACAATGATGGATTCTCTCCAACAATCGCATTCTGTATCCCATCCCTTATTAGCTATGCGCCATTTGTGGCCGTTGCGCAAGTTATAAGAACCAATGATATAACCATTTTGACCCCAAACATACATATTGCCACCATCAAACGACACACTGGCTACATCAATCAACTGGCAAATCAAATCCATTCGGTTGAACACGGTAACAGTGATAGACTGATTATACTTTTTCATAATAGCATCTCCTCAATGTTTCTCTTGTGATTCAATTTATGGTTTCTTTCCACCTTTATTGTATCACATTTCTTGTTGTTTGTCAAGGGTTTTCTTTGAACCTCTGTTTTGGACTTCTCTATGTCGTTCCATCTGGTTCTATGTTGTTCCCTCTTTCATTGACTATATTATACCACCGTTGCGGTACAATGTCAACAGGTAATTTTTGCCACTGTTGTTCTATGGCGTTGTGACAACACTGTATAGTTGTACAACGCACTGTAGTGGCCCATGGGGGAGTACAAAACTTTTTTCCTTGTATTCGTAACCCA
>ERZ779649.829-NODE-829-length-20458-cov-2.669803_pt1 | contig 20458 bp, 10 predicted proteins | sample MGYA00511882_ERZ779649 | MGnify/ENA primary metagenome ERZ779649 (study PRJEB29588, sample SAMEA2157793) | human gut metagenome | biome: human gut; feature: human-associated habitat; material: faeces | place: Denmark | collected 2008/2010 ... | reverse complement strand
CGATACAGTCGTTACTGACACTGCATCCAAAGACAAACCGGCTGAGCCTGTCAAGGAATAACCTTTCCAAAAACTCACGGAACATAGTCTGCCGAACAATAGTAAGCACACTACAAAAAAGCCATCCCTACTTCGTCTATTCCGGGGATGGCTTTTTTATTTTCTTATTTTCCCTGAACGGGAATCATTCAACTATCGGTTTTCACGTTCCAATACTGCTAACCGGGCATACAATTCAACCAATGCTCCCTGATGGAGTATTTCCCAACTGGTCTTGGTAGTCCCCCCTCTCAGATCATCGTCATTCAGCAAGTTGTTGCCCTGATGACAGCTACTGCTCCACGCATGAATCATTGACTTTTCGATATCATCGATATATTTACGGTCATTGTCTATAGAATAAAGTTCAAAGAATCCGCGGCACATGATCGTATTGAACCAGGCATGTCCCGGAGCAAGAATATTGAAAGTAAGGTTCAGCTCTTTGGAACGATAGGGCATAAACCATTTCTTATGACAGCTTTCAGCAATCGCATACGCTTCATCCAGATATTTCTGTTCGCCGGTAATCTTATATAAGAGACAGGCTGCCTGCAATGGTTGTCCGGAGTTGTAGGAATACTTGTTTTTTTCAAGGTCACCCGGCAAATTGGGATCATCCTTATTCGGACGCACATTGTCATAAAATAAATGGTCGGACTTATCTTGCAATACATCGAGCATATAGTCGTAACATTTGATCGCCCAGTCCAGATATTCCTGTTCCTGAGTTGCCTGATACATCTTACAGCCCATCACAGCAGTAGGTCCGGTAGAGCAAGAGTGCTTGCTGGTAGTATGTTCGTTCAACTCTTTCCAGTGCACGCCTCCTCCACAGGTCTCATCCCAACCGTGATCAATCAGGTAGCGCCACACCACCTTTGCCTGTGTCAGATAACGCATCTCTTTCGTTTCCATGTACCAGTCGACCATATCGAGCCCGATCCATACATTATCATCGTAAAAACGTTCGTTACCGGCAGCCGGGTAGCAGGAATAAGCCAAAATTCCATGATCCAACTGGCAGAAATACTGTATTCCTTTGAACATCATATCATCCATTGCACCGTAAAGATTCTCCACTTCGCTCTCTTTGGTTGCATCACGCATAGCGACAAATGCCGAAAGACCGCCACCTTGTCCCCAAACTAACGCATCACCATCCCAATAACCTTTTCCATCATAAGGATAATTACCACGCCAGCAGCTTCTGGAACTCTTGCCGAAATAATATCCAATGACAGAAGTCATGTAAGAATGTGCACGGTCCAGCATCTCCGGCAGTTTCAGTTCCGGCTCATCCACCTTTTCATGATAAGGCATCATAATACGGCTTTCGGGTACCGATCGCTTGCCGGCTTTACTGATAGCTACGGCAGAAACTTCGTAAGTAGCAAAATAAGGAACTTTCAACAGATATTCCTGTGTAACATCACGTTCTACCTGTATGATGATATGTCCCGGTGAGAAGTCGGTAGCACGAGACAAGCTCGTTTCCACGTCCCTGTAAGAGAGTTCTACCATATCCACGTCGCGATTACTGGGATTGGTCCATTTCACCAGAAGTTCATTCTCGTTATTGGTAGCTTCTACGGAAAATGAACCTACCGGAGAAATATTGCCACTGACCGGATCATTCTGTTCTGAGTTTGACTGATCATCATCACTACAAGATGGAAGTAATGCCAAAGCCAAGAGGTTCAATATAAACAGTTTGAATATTGCTTTCATTTTTCTTCAAATTTAGAGATTACTTAAAAGGTACTTCGATAGGAGCTTCCCCGAATCTGCTCATTGGGAATTCCGTAGCATTCCAACTATCGTACTTAGAGATATGCATTAATAATTCATGGTCGGAATTAGTGCCATCCTCAATATAAGCAACCGGTGCACCGGCTGAGAAATCCCAGCGAGCCAATAATCCTTCCGGATTGACTTCTTCAAGATTCCATGCGTTAGCCTTTAACTGTTCTTCCGTACGACAAACATACCATATACGTGCTTCGAGTATAGCACCATCAAGGAAACGTCTATTGTCACTAGCTTTTCCGATAGATACTCTTCCACCATCATTGCTTGCACAAAGGTCTATCTCAGAGTAATCTATATCCGTTTTATGAGTATCAGTCCACTGAAGTTGTTTACCATTAATATAAAGCTTGTACTTTTCATTATAGTCATCTTTTCCTTTCGAACAATCCACAACCAAGGCTATATGCGTCCATGCTCCAAGTTCGAAAGCTCCATGTCCTGTTCTAAGTTTAAGTTTATCACTTATACCGACAAGTTCCATCTGTCTGCCCTTATTGTTTTCCCAATCGCCACCACGAAGAATGAAATAGCCTTCCTTACCTATGAAAGTCTGTAACCAGTTCGTTCCATCAATACGAGTTACCAACTCCCAGGTCATCTTTTTCAATTTGAAATCATTAGTAGCAGCCTTGATGCTTTCTAATCCATCACCGGTCATCTCACCAAAGTGAGTCCAAACTGCATAATCTCTGCCTAAATTCATATACCAACGCTTTTCCGGCGCTATTACTACATGAATAGGTTGGGATATCTGTTTCTTGGCATCGATTAAAGTAAACGAAGTTTCTCCTGCCTTTCTTCCGGTAACAGTCACGATATTACCATAAACTTCCAGACGAATTATTTTCGAGTCACCAGCATCGTGAATCTGATATTCTCCATTCCCTGTAAGAATCTTCACTTGCCGAGAACCTTGATTAGCATTAATCAACACACCCTTTTCATCAGCATCAGTCGTTATCTGCTTAGGAGCAATCACATTCAGATTGACAAAAGCTTCTTTTCCTTTCCGATCTGTTATCTTAACTTCTGCATTTCCCTGTGCGATACCTTTCACTATAAATGATTCCGAATCTTCAAGTGTAGACTGATCGACCTCAATACAATTATTTTCGTCGACCACTTCCAATGAATAACCTCCATTTCCTGTATAGATTTTGACTATAGCCTCATCTGCGCCTTCCACTTGCGAATAAAGTGTAAATAATGTCTTATTCAGTTTCAATTCGAACTCTGCTGCCGTATTAACCAAAATTTTAGCACGTTGGTAGTATTTATCTCTCACATACACTACTCCCTGAGCATTATTTTGCCCTTCTACAGCTGTCAGTGTCACCAGATCGCCATTCACTTCCGCCGTTACCACTTCTTCGTTTGCCGAAGTTACCACATATTCGCCATTACCTGACGTTATTTTTACAGTTCTGGTATCCCCCTGTGCAATACTGATTTCACTGGCGTCAACTTTCAATTCCACCAGGTCTTGGGGTATCTCATTATTTTTGTTATCGTTATCATCGCTACATGCACAAAGACAAAGCAATGACGCGAAAACGAAATATTTCATTACTTTCATATATATATTATAACTAAGGTAAATTACTCTTCTACATCTACATTAGGATATTCCACTCTCAACACATCTCTTGACATAGAGAAAGATCCTTCGAATGTCATTCGCAAATCTTCACTCTGAGTTTTATCCAGATACTCATAAGCAAGCTCAACGGTGGTAATCTCAGTATAATATCGCTGGTCGTTATAATTATAAGTATATTTACGACTGAGTTTACTATTATACGACTTAAACTCTAAGCTACCTACCTCACTTGATAATGTAATACCTCCCCATTCATCGCGCTTTATTTCAACCACATAGTTCAAATAGTCTGGGGTATTTGCACGAGTTTTCTCACCAACAAACATATAGCAAATATCATTGTTAATTGCATAAAGCTGTGTACTGGTAATCTCAGTCGTATATGTAGTTCCTTGCTGCGTAATAATACCTTTTCCACTATACGTACCAGAATAATCATTTTTAAACCCGATATGTGCCAGCACTTTGGTATATTTGTTCTGCCCCATAGGTTCACCAGTCGAAGAAGTGATGCGAAGTGGAAGTACATAATCATCATACAAGCTTCCTAATTCCTCTATCTTGTTCAAATCGATTTTAATAGCAGCCGTCGCATTCAGCTCCCCACTCGGAATAGTCCATGAGTCTGCATCAAATGTATAAGTACCTGCCGGCAATATCTTATAGTATAAGTCCGACTGATTTTTATATTTCTCCCAATTATATTTCTGTAATGTATCAGGGTCTATCTCCATGGTCAGACAAATGTCCTTGTCATTAGCAGAAGTGCCATTCACACCAAAATAAATCGGAAGTATAGTCGTATTATCCTCAGCCACTTCTAAAGCATAATCTTGCCATCCATTGTGGACAATATACGAGTTCTTCTGAAACAATTCGTCTTCCAGTCCGTCACATGAGGAGATTCCTAACATCATCGAAATCAGCAGGCATCCCACGATTCCATATATATATCTTTTTTGTTTCATAACATGCTAAATTTAGTAAGTATTACCATCCGGGATTCTGTGTCATATTTACATTGCGTTTCAGTTCATAAGTGGGGAAAGGCCACAAATACATCCTTTGTTCAAACACCTTATGCACCGAAGTGATAATAGTCGGCTTGTAAAAATCAGCTACACGCTTTTCGTCATCACTGATATTTATGTTGCATCCTTGCAACAACTGGTTTTCTTCTGTCATCGCGTCTTTCCAACGTCGTAAATCAAAATAACGCATACTGTTTTCTCCCAATAACTCAATCTGACGCTCTCTCTTCAGTTTCACACGGAAATCATTCGGATTATTATAGGTCTCATCAGTATAGTCAGGTACTCCGGCACGCATACGGATACGCTTTATAGCATACCGCATTTCATCGACATTACGCTGAATTTCAACATCAGCTCCTGTATAAGTCGTCAGATGATATACTTGTCCGGAAGTCAGCTCATTCAAAGCTTCAGCATAAATCAACAGTATTTCACCATAACGTATTGTCATCTCTGTCTTATCAACGAGATATCCGCCTTCCGTTCTCGAATCTTCCGAATTATAAAACTTCTTTAAAGTAATTCCCGTCAAAGGGCATTCTTCCTTAAATCCCTGCTTACCATCGTTCAAACCACGATAATAAAATATTTGTTTATCACGATAATCGGACTCGGAAGCACTGGAAGCTTCCCAAACTGATCCGTTATAAGCAATCGATGCGTAGAAACGAGGTTCACGATTATTATACATCAGATTAACTTTAGCCGGTAAGAATGGATTTTCTGCGGCATAAGCCTGTGTTGTAAAACCTTCTGTCACATAGTCATTCGTACTAGCAGCCTCTGTAATTGAACGTCCATCATTCATTGCATAAGCATTGACTTGCTTTTGTGTAACTGCCAAACGATTATTTCCTCTCAATGTTTTAGGAGTCGACTGATACGCCCAGTCATTAATATGCGCAGTTCCTTCCCTTGTTCTAGTAAATATCAACTCAGGATTTTTCGATCCAAGTATCGTACCATCAAAAATTGATTTATAAGAAAGCAACGGATCGACATCTGCCCAACCTTCCGGATAGTTCTTGTCCGAATAAAGTTCATTATAAGGTGGACGCTGAGAAGGTAAAACCGTAGCTTTCGGAGCTATAACATAAAGTTCATACAAATTGCTCGCCTTAGCCAATTCAATCACATCCTTAGCTGCAGCTGCCGCTTTCGCCCATTTAGTCTCATCATAAGTTTGAGATACCAATTGATTTCCATAGCAATCTTTCACATCAAAAAAGTCGATATTTCCATTGAAAAGCGGACTGGCAGCATAAAGCAAAACTCTGGCACGAAGCCCTAATGCAGCACCACGGGTGGGACGTCCCAAATTGTTGACTGTCCTTTTGATTGGCAGCGAGCGGGCAGTCTCAGCCAATTCTGCGTCTATAAAATCAACCACATTATCAAAAGGTTCACGGGGTAATGACAGTTCCTCATAGGAAAGATTCACATCCAACCCTTCTGTCGGGATTAAAGGCACCGGGCCATAAACACGTATTAATGCCCAGTAACAATAAGCGCGTAGGAAACGTGCCTGTCCCTTCAAATCCGTTTTTTCATCCATCGTCAATTCCGGACAACGATCTACATTATCTATAAAAGTAGACGCTTTACGGATTCCCTCATAATATTTCCACAAGCGTGAGTTATTTCTCTCATCATCACTAAGCTGATGGTCGGCACTGTAATTTCCTTCCACATACTCTTTCATATCCGGATGATAAAGATCATCGCTTGCCCAGCGAAACGGTTCGCGATACTCACCAATATTATCCATTACACTATATGCACTTGACAGCCATCCTTCTACATACACCCGCTTGGAAAAAGCAGAATCTAATGATACCTGATCATAAAAATATTTATCCACATTGATATAATCGGTACATGCAGTAAATAAAAACGTACCTAAGGACAACAATATGGTATATAATAATTTCTTCATAATTCGACATTTTAAAATTAAAAGCTAAATTGGAGATAGCATGAGAATGTTTTATTGATTGGGTAGTTACTTCCATCTTCTCTAGTTCCTTCCGGATCCCACCATTTGAATGGAGCCCAAGTCAATAAGTTCTGTCCGATAAATCCAATACGTAAGTTGTTTACATAGAATTTCCGTGTCCATAACTGAGGAAAATCATAAGATAGTTCTACATTTCTCAAACGCAGATATTTTCTGTCGTGCAACCAGAATGTAGAAGCCCGATTATTCATATTATTATTGCCATACGTCAAACGTGGCCAATCGGCATTCGGATTTTCCGTAGCTTCTGTTCCCGAAATTTCTTTTGGAATCCAACGATTCCCCTCTACCATAACTTGCAGAATATTACCGGTACGACCATCATGGAAAGCATGCGGTCCGTTACCTCCCACAAAAAAGTCACATTTTCCTGTTCCCTGTAATAACATACTGAGATTCCAGTTTTTCCAGTTTGCACTCAGACCAATACCATATTGAAGTCCTGGTTGCTGTCTGTATCCCAAAGGCACAATGTCATCATCATTAATGATTCCGTCTCCGTTTACATCCTTGTACTTTATATCACCCGGAAGGACTGCTTTATTTGCCAATCCTGCCTGTGATGGACTACGGTCTATATCTTCCTGATCCTTAAACAGTCCCAAGGCAATAAAACCGCGACTTTGATTCAACTGAAAACCTTTATCCATTTTATACCACAACTCATTAGCAGCCTCATCCTTATCAAGGATATCAGTAGTCTGATAAGTAAAATTAGCTCGGAGTTGTAGATTTACCTGACCTATTTGCTGAGTGAAAGCTATATTACCATCCCATCCGAAAGATTTCATTTTACCCACATTTGCCATTGGAGTCTGGTCAGCAAGTCCGGTCGTTAATGGCATTTGGTTACGCTGCATAAAAATATCATCACGTTTATCCACAAAATAGTCTACAGCTCCTGTGAATTTCCCATTGAGAACGCTGAAATCAACTCCTATATCATACTTTTTGGCTACCTCCCATGTCAAATTCGGAGTTCCTAAAGTTTTAATACGATAAGCTTGTACTCTATTAGTTCTAAATTCACCAAAATAATAAGAACCTCCATCATCCGTACTTACCAAAGAAATATAGGGAAAACGACGCCCTTGCAATTCATCATTACCCACCTCACCATAAGAAGCTCTGATTTTGAACATATCCAACCAAGGAGCGGCCTTCTTTATAAACGATTCTTCCGAAACGACCCATCCGGCAGATACGGCAGGGAAAAAGCCAAATTGTTTACCACTCTCAAAGTTTTCCGAACCAGTATATCCCCAGTTAAATTCAGCCATGTATCTATCTTTAAAAGCATACGTAAAGCGGCCAGAATAAGCTAAATTACGGTGTGGTATCGACCCTATCAAATCACTCTCATCAAAGTTTATATCTGAAGTTTCCTGTTGATAAACCATGGCAAACGCACCAACACGATGTTTCTGTGCAAACAGTCGACTATAGTCTAATGACGCTTGCAAATAATAGCGTTTGTCCCCACTCACCTCTTTTCTTTGACTCATTGCGGAAGCATTCTGCAATCTTTTCAAAACCAACTGGCCTTTCTCATCCCGATAGGACTCTGCTTCCCAAAGTTCTTCTTCCTTAGAACGAACTATCGTATTTTTGTTATATGTATCAAATGCAAAGACCCCGGAGAATTTCAACCCCTCTGTAATAAACTTTAAGTCTTGTTCCAAAGCCACACTAGTTTCAATCTTATTCTCCCAAATGGTGCGGTACCCCGTTTGCGTCATCCGATATTCTGGAGTTTTTGCCCCATTCACACTTGCCCACTGACCAGAAGACCATTTACGCGGTGACGAAAGCGGAGTAAAAGCAGCAAAAGATTCCCAAATATCTCCCGAACTGCTAGAAGGAGAATCGCGATTTACCAGCCATCCACCGACATTTACTTTCAAAACAGTTGTACGAGTCAGATTCATATCTACATTAGCGCGGTAGTTATAACGTTCGTATGTAGAATTAGTATTATATTTATTTTCTGAACTGGAAGTTCGATAACGTCCGTCTTCACTTGTATATTGCCCCGATACGAAATAACGTACATTATCACTACCTCCTGAAAAACTTATATTCGCATAATAACTCGGTGCGCCACTTTTCAACATCAAATCTCTCCAGTCTATATTCGGATATAAATCTGAATCGAGCCCGTGTTGAATAATAGACATTTCTTCGTCAGTATATAATGGAGACTCATAACGTCCTACTCTCGCTTCATTTGCTAAACGCGCCCAATCATAAGCACTGGCATATTCAGGCACTTTTACAGGAGTATTCCAGTTGAAGCCTGCCTTCACATTTATCTTTACTTTTCCTTTTTCACCGCGCTTGGTAGTAATCAGAACCACTCCATTTGCACCACGCTGTCCGTAAATAGCAGTAGCCGACGCATCTTTCAAAACAGAAAATGATTCAATATCTTCTACCGGAATCTCATTAAAGCTACGTTCAACACCATCTACGAGAATCAAAGCACCCGATTTTGCACCAAACGTACTCATACCACGAATCCAAAACTCAGACATATTTTCACCCGGTTCACCGCTACTCTGCATAGCTATAATACCAGGTACAACACCAGCTAACGCATTGGAAAGATTAGCACCCGGAGCATTCAGCTGTTTGATATCAACATTAGTAATAGCTCCTGTCAGTGTCTTCTTTTTCTGAACACCGCTAGATGTTATCACAACCTCATCGATCTTTGTATTATCTTCTACAATCTTTATCTTTAAATTGTTTCGATCTTTAATGGATAATACAGGAATCTCAACTGTCTGGTAACCAATGAAAGTCACCTGAATCACATCATAGGGCCCCACTTTAATAGAAAACTCTCCATCAAGATTAGTAACCGTACCCACACCCGGCTGATTTTTAGCAATAATCGACGCACCGGCAACAGGACCAAGATTATCTTCTACTACACCCTTGATTACAAATTCTTGCTTGTTCGTTTGTGCCCATGCAGTATTCGGCACAAACAGCATTACCATCAAGAGTAATACGATATATTTTTGAATATTATTCATGGATAATTCTTTTAATAAATTATTTATTCTACTGTCACACGACGAATGACATGGTTATCACGGTCAGCCACATATATTGAGTTATCCGGATACACCGTTACACATTCCGGCTGATTGAATTTTGCCTCTTCTGGCAGTCCGTCTCCAAAACCACTTTGCTCCGGTCGCCCGGCATATAAAGTAGCAGAACCTGCAGGAGTAATTTTCCGAATGATATGGTTATTACGTTCAGGTACAAACATATTGCCATCCTCATCAAATGCCATTTGTTCCGGCTTGTTCAAACGCACAGTAGCTCCTGTCCCATTTACATAACCACTCTCGTCCCATGCTCCGACAAAAAGAACCGGTACACCGAAAGTACGAGTAGAAGCATCATAAGGAACCTGATAGATACAATGACGATTACACACCGCTACATAAAGAATAGTACCTTCGGAGTTAAAAGTCATGCGGGTTTCTATTTCCATTGCATTGTTTATTCTGAAAAGAGGAGTGAAATCCTCATACTCCGGACCATCATAACGATAGATATAACCAGTTCCTTTATTGCAAAAGAATACTTCTCCTGTTTTCGGATGTACGGCAAGCCCTGTAGTTCCGACTTTCTTTGCTCTACAAAGTCCTCTTACATCCACAAAACCACCTTCTCGTGTCACATAAATAATGTTGAAGTCTGTTTTCGTATTTTCCTCATCTGTATATGAATACTGAGAAATATACAGTGTATCCTGATCCGGACTGAAAGCCAAACATGTAGGCGATTGGAACGGACCGCTAGAACACTGCACCAATGTTTCCACTTCACCGTTACGAGCACGGCGCAAAGCACCATTCTGTGTCTGACCACGACCTTCATCTACAAAAAATACCGTTCCGTCTTTATCAGTCAGCAAGAACCACGTCCTTTGCAGCTTAGAATTAGCATAGCTACCATCTTCACGGCCATTCATACCGTGTTGTCCCACCATAGTCGTCACATTACGTTTAAACTGATAACGGAATTTTGTCTCAGAAGCATACTCTTCTATATTATCGTCTTTACCTATAAACAGACGAACATAGCCTGTATCTGCACGTGCAGGGACAATGGCATAGATTACCTCATCGTCCATTCCTACAATAGCCGCTTCCTTATTATTAACAGTAACTTTCACATAATTGGGATCCGAACCAAAATTCTTTCCGCGGATAATCAATTGGGTGCCAATACCACCACTGTCAGGAGAGAAACTTTCAAACACTGATGGTGCATTCAAATCAGGAGGAAAAGTTTTACTTTGATTTATTGGGGTCAAATCATTGTTACACCCCCAAAATACAGACATCCCTATAAATAAAGATAATCCGATTTCAAGCTTGCGCTTCTTTAATAATTCAATTTTCATAAGTTATTAAATTAATTCAAACAAAAAAAATAAAAGATAAAGGAAAACACTACATACAAAAAGATAAGATGAGTGGAGGAGGATCGTGTGGTTGATTCATAGTTCTCAAGATATTTAGTTATACAAATTATATATTCTTGCTTTTCTAATGCAGCAGCAAAATTAGTATGTTTGCCAGATTTCTTATATTTCGACCATTATCTTTTGCTTCACACGGCAGGGATATTTACTATTTTGGCATGATTTGATAATATTTCTACCTCAATTAAAGAATCAAAATCCTCGCCAATAAAACAGAGATTAAATCAACAGGAATGATGAAAAGGCATTATGCCTCATATTTACCTTTCTGGCACCAACGTTTACTACAGACGTTTCAGGCTTTTCACCCTTCCTTTCCAACAGAACAGGAGACATATTATCATCCGGTCTACTTCCGGACTTCCTCCAAGTTTTTCATTCGGAATTCTTTTGGCGTACATCCATACTTTTCACGAAATACTTTAAAGAAAGTAACCTTATTTGAGAAGCCCGATTCAAAGACTATTTCATCAATCGTCTTCTGGGTCTTCAACAATAAATCCTTGGCCACATGCAAACGACACTCCTTTATCAAAATCGTAGGACTTTCTTCACCAATTTCTTCCATTTTCCGGTAAAGGCTGCGGACACTGATTGCCAAATGATCGGCTATAAAACGAGGAGTCAGTTCTTTTTCCTGAATATGGTCATTGATTATCTTCAAAACAGATTGCTGGAATTTCTTTGATTCTTTATGTGTCAGTTTTCCGTCCGTTTTTTCAAAAGAACTGATCGCTGAACTGAAATAGTCTTTCAGCACCTCCTTACGCTCTAGCATCTGGCAGACGGAAATGCGAAGATATTCCGCATTAAACGGTTTGGTGATATACATCTCTGCCCCTGCAGAAAGTGCAGCCATCTGCTGCTCCATTTCATGCCGTCCGGATACCATGATAATAGGAATGTGAGCCGTTTCTTTCACTGATTTAATTCGCTTCGTCAGTTCAATGCCTCCAATTCCCGGCATCATGACATCACAGATAATCACATTGGGATAGACTTCATTCATGACCTGTTCAATCCGCTCCGGATCTTGCAAAGTAACCACATTGAAATCGTTAGAGAAGATTTCACCAATGAACCACAACATTTCCAGTTCATCATCGATAACCAGTAGCGTTGGCCTCATCTTGTCAAATTCATAGTGAGGAAGTTTCAAGGCAAGTTGCGACTCTATCTTAGGGATATACTCCGAAGTTATTCGTTTAGAAGATGATACACCAGTGCTCACTTTCAATGGAGGTAATGACAACGTAAACAAAACCCAGCCGTCAGGAGTATTTTCCACTTTCAACGTTCCATTCAGCAGTTGGGCCATATTGTAAGAGATAGCAAGCCCCAGACCATTGCGGGAGAAGTTCTTTTCATCCTGATTTTCAAAGCTATCCAAAATAGCATAACGGTTGAATACATACTGGAAGTCTTCTTCCTTGATTGTACTTCCCTCATTGGCAACCCGGAGGACCAGCAGGTTTTCATCATTGGTATCCACTTCTATTTTAATACTTTTCCCATCCGGGGTGTATTTGAAAGCATTGGATATCAGATTGATAATAATGGTATTCAAAAAACCTTTGTCTGAGTTCCAGGAAACTTGCTCCGGTATCTTACTCAAGAAAGTGATATTTCGGGATTTAGCCATATCAACAAAGATCTTTGCCGTATTTTTCATTAAAGAAGATACATTCAAAGTCTCTATACGCACTTCCCGATTCCCCGTTTCGATACGGCGGAACTCGATCAGTTCGTGAATCAAGTTATTCAAGCGTTCCGCATTCGTCTGAATCATCTGAACGTAATCAATGACAAATTTGCTGAGTCCTTTCGATGACAGAATACGCCCGCAAGGACCATAGATAAGGGTCAATGGAGTACAAAATTCATGAGCTATGTTAGTGAAGAAACGAAGTTTCGACTCAAATACATTCTTTTGATGGCGCTGCTCTATTTCATTGAGCAGTTCCTGCTTTTTCCGCTTAGTACGGAGGATAAATGAGCGTACCAGCAGAGTGACCATCAGCAGCAGACATAAAGTATAAATAAGATATGCCCACCAAGAAGCATACCACGGGTCACCTATCCGGATTAACAAAGAATAGACATCACTCTCTTTATCAAATACACTATTGTAGTATTTCACCAATAAGGTATATTCGCCGGGGGCCATATTCGTAAAGGAGACAGAACTTTCTTTTCCATTATTGATCCATTGGTCACTCAAGCCTTTTAACTTATAGGAATAGGTACAGTTATTTCCGGTCAAGTAATCGACAGAAGTGAATGAAACTGCAAAGAAGTTCTGGTCATATTTCAGGTTCAACACTTCATTCTCCTTTTTCCGGGTGATGAATTCTCCCAGATTGTATTGTTCTCCAAAGATAGAGAGTTTATCAAAATAAATGGGAGGCATATAAAGCTGTTCGGGACGTCCGTCTGCCTGAATGGCTACAAATCCGTTGATTCCTCCAAAGAACAAGGTGCCTGTTTGCGGATCTCTGTAAGAAGCACCATCACTAAATTCAACAACTTTAAGCCCGTCACCAAAACCATAAGAACGGAATACATCTCTTTTGGTATCAAAATTAATCAAGCCTTGATTTGTACTCAGCCAGAAGTTATCAGGTGAGTGCCTCAGAATGGCATGAATAGTACTATTCAGAAAACCGTCTTTCGCATTAAACAGTTTATAAGAGTTTTCTGAAGTATACTTGATTACTCCATAAGTAGTACCGATCAAATAATTGTTTGCGTCATCTTTAACAATGGGCACTACCTTGTTCAAATTCATATTCTCATACTTATGAGTGGTCAACGGCTCCAATCCATTACTGATTTCATTGAAACGAAATACTCCAGACCCCATATTGCCGAATAGTAACCCCAAGCTGTCTCCTTTGCAAATGGTAAAGAAACAATTGGAACCGAACTCTCCGGCATTAGCCACATAGCGCTGCATATTTTCAAGAACCGGATGATCCGGTGTGCCTCCGATACGCGCTCTTACTATTCCCATTCCCACACTAGCCAACCACAATTCCGAATCTTCCGTTTCATAAATATCATGTATATATTTAATCTCCTCGTTATCAATCCAGAGAGGAATTTTCTTAATACGTCGCTCACGATACGAATAAAAATTCAATCCTTCCTCATCACCAATCCATAGTAAGTTACGGTTACTTCCCTTGATACAATAGACCGCATTGCTACCCAAACCACTGTTAGATATTGTCAAGACCTCCGAACGGCAGTCTGAAATATCCTTATCTACCTCATAATCATAGATCTTAAGTATACCATTTCCTTTAGTGCCGATCCAGAAAGTACGTTCTTTGTCAAGCAACAGCGCACGCACGGGACGTTCTATCTTTTCGGTATAGTTACTCAACACAACCGACTTTATAGAATAAAGAGGATTCGAATAAAGATAAACACCCTGCCCATCTGTAGCTATCCAGATAAGATCCTGAAAGCGATCTTTCACCAAGCTGAACACTCCGCTGTTTATAGGTAACGGCTGAATCTGATATTCATTGCTGCCTTTTGGTTTTTCCAATATAAGAACACCATCAATCATTAATCCGACAAAGAAGCTATCATGATATTTAATAATCGTGGAAATTCTGTCATGTGCCTGTATTTTCGTCCCCAAATTAACAACAAACTCTTTCTGCTTGCTTTCAATATAAAATGTATAAAGATTGTATTCCTTATCTACATAATAGATAGTCCCGTCATCATGAGTACAATAAATCAACGGTGTGTGGTGTTCCAAACCACTTTTTTGTGACGTCAACGTAATATTACCAGTAACGGAATCCTGCTGAAGATCGTAACACCGATTATACCCTCTCATTATTACCCACATGCGATTATTATTATCAAAGAAGAAAGTAATAACATCTGAAATCGGAATACCAGCAACATTGATTTTTTTAAAGACCCCTTCCTTTTTATGAAAATAGTAAACGCAGTCGCTATCCTTAATAATAAATAAGGTACCATGATTATCCTTATTCATCGGAAACAGTTTCTGAAATTCATAAAAACGTGTAATAGAATTCGTTTTACGGTCAAGACGAATCAAACTATAATAAGTCTGAAACCAATAAGTATCGTCACCGGTATAGATAATATTATCAATTTGATTGCCGGACAAGTAACCTTCCTTGTCACAGATCTTAAACTCTTCGACCGCCCGGCCATCATAGACATTGAGTCCATCACAAGTGCCAATCCACATCAGTCCTTTGTCGTCCTGGCACAGCGAAGTTATAGCACTGTTAGACATATATTCTTTGTCAGCAACCTGTTTCAGATTATAGGCGCCGGCTGTATTCATCAGTATATTAAGGCAGCAGAAGAAAAGTAAAATACAATGTTTTTTCATGGCATAGAATCCTTAGATTTGCAATATGACAAAGGTAAACAAAAAAACTATCCAGCACTTTTTTGGCGCAGAATATATGTAAAAATGCGTGCCAGTTTGGTTAATTACAGCGCCACGGAGCGATTTAGTATTTCCATTTCCTGCAGATGCATTCCTTTTCTCTCTATTTTCGTCACAGAAACTAATTTTATACATAAATTCATTTGTTCATGAAAACACATCTTTCATTTAAACACCTGTTATTTATTGGGGGTGCGGTGCTGTACAGCATGCATATTTCTGCCGTCAAGAATCCGGTAGACTATGTCAGTACGCTGGTAGGAACGCAATCCAAGTTTGAGTTATCGACCGGAAATACATATCCGGCTACGGCATTGCCGTGGGGAATGAACTTCTGGACACCGCAAACCGGCAAAATGGGCGACGGCTGGGCATACACTTACAATGCCGACAAAATCCGTGGCTTCAAACAAACACACCAGCCTAGTCCGTGGATGAACGATTATGGTCAGTTTGCCATCATGCCAATCACCGGCGGACTCGTATTCGACCAAGACCAACGTGCCAGTTGGTTCTCTCACAAAGCGGAAGTTGCCAAACCTTATTATTATAAGGTGTATCTCGCAGACCACGACGTTACTACGGAACTTGTACCCACGGAGCGTGCCGTTATGTTCCGTTTCACGTATCCGGAAACCAAGAATGCTTATGTCATTCTCGATGCATTCGATAAAGGTTCGTATGTAAAGGTGATTCCGGAAGAGAACAAAATCATCGGTTATTCCACCAGGAATAGCGGCGGGGTGCCGGAGAACTTCAAGAATTATTTTGTCATCAAGTTCGACAAGCCGTTTACCTTTACTTCCGGTGTAAAAGAGAATAACATCCTCCCGAACGAAACAGAAGTTGAGGGCAATCATACCGGAGCAATCATCGGATTCGCCACGAAGAAAGGAGAAATCGTTCATGCCCGTGTAGCTTCTTCCTTTATCAGCTACGAACAGGCGGAACTGAATCTCAAAGAATTGGGCAACAACAGCTTCGACCAGTTAGTCACTAAAGGAAAAGATATCTGGAACCGTGAAATGAGCAAAGTTGATGTAGAAGATGACAATATCGACAACCTGCGTACTTTCTATTCATGCTTGTATCGTTCCATGCTGTTCCCACGCAGTTTCTATGAAATAGATGCCAAAGGTCAAGTAGTGCACTACAGCCCTTACAATGGCAAAGTACTGCCCGGCTATATGTTCACAGATACCGGTTTCTGGGATACTTTCCGTTGCCTGTTCCCGTTCCTGAACCTGATGTATCCGTCTATGAACCAGAAGATGCAGGAAGGTCTGGTCAATGCTTATAAAGAAAGCGGCTTCCTACCGGAATGGGCAAGTCCCGGACACCGTGACTGCATGGTGGGCAACAACTCCGCTTCTGTTGTAGCCGATGCCTATATAAAAGGGCTCCGCGGATATGACATCGAAACGCTTTGGGAAGCATTGAAACACGATGCAAACGCCCATCTTCGCGGCACCGCCTCCGGACGTGTAGCTTACGAAGCATACAACCAACTGGGGTATGTCCCCAACAATATCGGTGTAGGTCAGAATGTTGCCCGCACGCTGGAATATGCTTACAACGACTGGACTATCTACACATTAGGAAAGAAACTGGGCAAACCGGCAAGCGAAATCGATATCTTCAAGCAACGTGCCCTCAACTACAAGAACGTTTACCAACCGGAACGCAAACTGATGGTAGGTAAGGACGACAAGGGGGTATTCAACCCGAAATTTGATGCAGTAGACTGGAGCGGTGAGTTCTGCGAAGGTAACAGCTGGCACTGGAGTTTCTGCGTATTCCACGATCCGGAAGGCTTAATCAATCTGATGGGAGGCAAGAAAGAGTTCAATACTATGATGGATTCCGTCTTTATCATTCCGGGTAAACTAGGCATGGAAAGCCGTGGCATGATTCATGAAATGCGCGAAATGCAAGTAATGAACATGGGGCAATACGCTCATGGCAATCAGCCCATCCAGCACATGGTTTACCTTTACAACTATTCGGGAGAACCCTGGAAAGCTCAATACTGGGTACGCGAAATCATGGATAAGCTGTATACAGCAGGTCCCGACGGATACTGCGGCGACGAAGACAACGGTCAGACTTCTGCCTGGTATGTCTTCTCGGCTTTAGGATTCTACACCGTTTGTCCGGGAACAGATCAATATATTCTGGGAACTCCTCTTTTCAAGTCAGCCAAACTGCATCTGGAAAATGGGAAAACCGTCACCATTAAAGCGAACAACAATAGCGCCGACAACCGTTATGTGAAGGATATGAAGGTAAATGGCAAAACATTCACACGCAATTATCTGACACACGACCAATTGTTGAAGGGTGCGAATATCCAGTACCAGATGAGTCCGACTCCGAACAAACAACGGGGAACGACTGAAAAAGATATTCCCTATTCCCTCTCATTTGAATAAAATGTCGTATTTTTGGATGCTTTAAAGAATGATCTAATCCAAACAAACTAAAGAAAACATGAAACTAAGAAACCTTTTATTTATCGTCCTTGCGGCCATAGTCTTCTGCAACTGCCAGAGCTATCAGCCTACTTCGCTTACTGTTGCCTCCTACAACCTGAGAAATGCCAATGGTTCCGACTCCGCCCGCGGAAACGGTTGGGGACAGCGTTATCCGGTGATTGCCCAGATTGTGCAATACCATGACTTCGATATTTTCGGCACACAGGAATGTTTCCTTCACCAATTGAAAGATATGAAAGAAGCCCTCCCCGGTTATGATTATATCGGCGTAGGACGCGATGACGGTAAAGATAAAGGTGAACACTCTGCTATCTTCTACCGCACTGACAAATTCGATATCGTAGAGAAAGGAGATTTCTGGTTGTCGGAAACTCCGGATGTCCCGAGCAAAGGCTGGGATGCCGTATTGCCTCGTATTTGCAGCTGGGGACATTTCAAATGCAAAGATACCGGTTTTGAGTTCCTGTTCTTCAATCTCCACATGGACCATATCGGCAAGAAAGCCCGTGTGGAGAGCGCTTTCCTCGTACAGGAAAAGATGAAGGAGCTGGGAAGAGGCAAAAATCTGCCGGTCATCCTGACGGGTGACTTCAATGTCGACCAGACTCACCAGTCATACGATGCATTTGTCAGCAAAGGAGTACTTTGTGATTCTTATGAGAAATGTGACTACCGATATGCGACCAACGGTACTTTCAACGATTTCGATCCGAACAGTTTTACCGAAAGCCGCATCGACCATATCTTCGTTTCCCCTTCTTTCCACGTCAAGAGATACGGTGTACTGACCGATACCTATCGGAGTGTACGGGAAAACAGTAAAAAGGAGGACGTGAGAGATTGTCCGGAAGAGATCACCATTAAGGCTTATGAAGCACGTACGCCATCCGACCATTTCCCTGTAAAAGTGGAACTGGAGTTTGACCAACGTCAGCAAAAATAAACCCGAATACTTCATTTTATAATCTGATACTGATATGAGAAATATATGTTTTGTAGCCTGCATGTTCTTGTGCCTTGTTTCCGCTTCCGGAAAAACGGCTAAGAATCATCCCTTCATATCCATTGCCGACTCCATTCTCGACAATGTCCTGAATTTATATCAGACGGAGGACGGACTGCTTACCGAAACATATCCCGTGAATCCCGACCAGAAAATCACTTATCTGGCGGGTGGAGCCCAACAGAACGGAACGCTGAAAGCCTCCTTCCTGTGGCCCTATTCCGGAATGATGTCCGGTTGCGTGGCCATGTACCAGGCCACCGGAGACAAAAAGTACAAGAAGATACTGGAAAAGCGCATCCTGCCCGGACTGGAACAGTACTGGGACGGGGAACGCCTTCCGGCATGCTATCAGTCATACCCCGCCAAATACGGCCAGCATGGACGCTACTACGATGACAACATCTGGATTGCACTGGATTATTGTGATTATTATCGTCTCACCCACAAAGCCGACTATCTGAAAAAAGCCATCGCACTGTACGAATACATCTACAGCGGATGGAGCGACGAACTCGGCGGAGGAATCTTCTGGTGTGAACAGCAGAAAGAAGCGAAGCATACCTGTTCCAATGCTCCGTCAACAGTACTCGGTGTCAAGCTATACCGCCTAACAAAGGACAAAAAGTATCTGGACAAAGCAAAGGAAACTTACGCATGGACCAGAAAGAACTTATGTGATCCCACCGATTTCCTTTACTGGGACAATATCAACCTGAAAGGAAGCGTCTCTAAAGATAAATATGCCTACAACAGTGGACAAATGATTCAGGCAGGCGTATTGCTGTACGAGGAAACAGGAGACGAACAATACTTGCGCGATGCCCAGAAGACAGCCGCAGGGACCGATGCCTTTTTCCGTTCGAAAGCCGATAAGAAAGATCCGTCAGTCAAGGTACACAAAGACATGTCATGGTTTAATGTGATTTTGTTCAGAGGCTTCAAGGCGCTGGAGAAGATTGACCACAACCCGACTTATGTCAATGCGATGGCGGAGAATGCTCTCCATGCATGGAGAAATTACCGGGATGCCAACGGATTGCTGGGAAGAGACTGGTCGGGACATAACGAGGAACCTTACAAATGGCTGCTGGATAATGCCTGCCTGATCGAGTTATTCGCCAAGATCGAGAAATGAAACTTTGATTATTAACCATTACATGAATTAAAGAAAACAATCACCATGAATATAACCAAAACACTTTGCCTTTGCGCGGCACTTTCGGGCGCTGCCGGCATACAAGCAATGGAAAACTGCGAACTTGTCACCAAACAAGACAACACGCGGGTCAACACTTATCAGACCAACCGCCCCGAAGTATCCAAACGCCTGTTCGTATCGCAGGAAGTGGAGCAACAAATTGCCCGCATCAAGCAATTACTGACGAATGCGAAACTGGCCTGGATGTTCGAAAACTGTTTCCCGAACACACTGGATACGACCGTTCATTTTGACGGAAAAGAGGATACTTTCGTATACACCGGAGACATCCACGCC
>ERZ779649.827-NODE-827-length-20506-cov-2.926850_pt1 | contig 20506 bp, 15 predicted proteins | sample MGYA00511882_ERZ779649 | MGnify/ENA primary metagenome ERZ779649 (study PRJEB29588, sample SAMEA2157793) | human gut metagenome | biome: human gut; feature: human-associated habitat; material: faeces | place: Denmark | collected 2008/2010 ... | reverse complement strand
TCTGTCGTTGCCTGATTCTTTTCTTTGTTCATAATCTGACATAGTATGTAACGTAGAAAATATATTAATAATTATAAATATTAGTACTAATATTAATCCTACAACAACTACTCTATCTTTTTTCTCTAAGTCTTTCATATTCTTTTTTTCCTTTCTTGTCTAATTTATTAATCTATCATTCTAGCAACTAATCTTGTATTTATTGCAGGTTTATTTTGAGCTGTCATAGCCGTAGTTTGTATATAAATATGCTGTGGAGTTGAACTTCCAAGATTTCCTCCAAAATATAAGCCAATATTGTCACCATTTTTTATGGCATAATATGGATTATATAGACTTAGTTGTACTTGTCCATATTGTTTATTTAAACTAGCTGCACTATCTAGCCTATAATCATTTAATTCGTCATTATCAATAGCATTATCGCTATTTTTTTCTATGTACATAACCATATCATATCTATCATCTGTATTTCTTAGATTAGCTGTCAATATAGCATTTATAGCTAAATGATGTACTTCATTATCAGGATAATTAAATACAATTCCATTATCGTTATAGGTAAATATACTAGAATCATTCGTAATAACTTTATTGAATGGAAATTTTATGCCACTGTATCCTGAATTAATAATCAAATCGTAATTATTTGAAATATCATAATGTAAGATTGCATACTTCTTCATTTTCATTAGATCTAAAATTTTTGGCTCGCTCATTATTCTTCCTCCTTCCTTATTATTATTTCTAAATTACTATCAACTGGAACATTCCAGTCTCTAAACTGAATATGTGTTGTATCAACTTCTATGTAATTGACTCCTTTTATAAGTTTGTTTCCTTCAAAATATATTGATAAAGAATTAGTACCTACTTCATAAGCATGTACCTCATAATTTGTATTCTGTTCTATTTCTTCTGTAACTTTTATTTTAGTTACAACTATTGTTGGATTTTTACCTGGTTCCCCTTGTGGTCCCTGTATTCCTTGCTCCCCTTTTTCGCCCTTTAAATTTTTAAATATAAAATTAAAATTTTTGGCTGTGTTCGGTCCTTCAGCAGTTACACTAACTGAAGGTGTTCCAGTATTATTATCAATTGAAGCATTTATAGTTCCAAATCCAGCAGAAGCACCAGTATCACCTTTTTCGCCAGGAACTCCTTGAATACCCTGTGGGCCCTGAATACCTTGCGGGCCTTGTTCTCCTTGTGGACCTTGATTTCCTGTTTCACCAGTATCTCCCTTTTCTCCTTTTACTCCTTGTGCGCCTGATAAATCTGCCATAAATTTAAAATCTGTAACACCTTTCACATATAATTTTGCATTATCTGGGTCGTCTATATTAGAAGCAATCATTACGAACTTTCCTTCTGGAACATTATTTTTATCTAATTCCATATCGGCTATCGATTCATATGTTTTAAATATCGAAAAATCTTCTCCTGAATCACCTTTGTCACCTTTGTCACCTTTTATACCTTGAGGACCCTGTTCTCCTTGTACTCCTTGTTCACCTTGTATGCCTTGAGGTCCTCTAGGTCCTATATCTCCTTTATCTCCTTTAGGTAAGATGAAATTTAAAGTTTGATTAGGCGTTTCTCCTGTAATTGTAACTTTTACTTCTTCTCCACTTGATACTGTCCCTATTTTCAATGTGTTCGCAGGTCCTGTTGCTCCAGTTTCTCCTTTTGCACCAGTAGCACCTTTTTCTCCTGTTGCTCCTCTTGGTAAGACAAGATTAAGCTTTTGATTAGGACTCTCTCCTGTTATTGTTGCATTTGCAACATCACCTTCTTCAACTTTACCAATAGTTAAATTATTTGAAGGTCCAGTATCACCTTTCTGTCCAGTTTCTCCCTTATCTCCTTTACTTCCTTTCTCCCCTCTTGGTAAAATAAGATTTAAAATTTGATTTGGCGAATCTCCAATTATATTTGCATCTGCTTCTTCTCCTGCTTCTACAGTTCCTATACTTAATGTATTAGATGGTCCAGCATTGCCTTGTATTCCCTGAGGTCCTTGTATTCCTTGCTCTCCTCGAGGTCCTTCTGGACCTTGCGGACCAATATTTCCTTGTGGACCTTTTGGTAAAATAAGATTTAACGTCTGATTAGGTGCTTCACCAGTTATTGTTGCTTTAGCTTCTTCTCCACTTGATACTGTCCCTATTTCCAGCTTATTTGCAGGTCCTATATCTCCTTTTATACCTTGTTCCCCATTTTCTCCTTTTTGACCTCGAGGTCCTTCTGGTCCCTGTGGTCCAGTATCACCTTTTGGACCTTTTAAATTTTCTAATTGCTCTGGTGTAAAGTCTTCATATCTAAAAGCATCGCCTTTTTCTCCTTTATCGCCCTTGTCACCTTTTAAAAAAGGAAGACTAATCTCACCTAAGTATATTTCTAATGGATTTATATTTTCTAAATCATCTATTAAAATAGCCATTTATTCGTCCCCCCTAAAAGTAACTTCTTCTGTTAATGTAATACTTCCAGAGCCTAATGTTTTTACAAATGTTCCACTTTTCAATTCTATGTCATAACTATAAGTACCATATGGCATCTCGCTAGTATCTTCTGATTCTATTGTAAAAAAATAATATCCAGAAGTATCATCATAATTAATACTTTCCGGATATTTTTTTTGAATTAATACATCTTCTGAATTTGAATTTTGTTTAACTGTAAAATACAAATTATCATTCTCTGTTAATTTAACCCTATTTTCATTTTTATCCATTAATGGAAATTTAATAACTTGGGTATCTCCTCTTATAAACTCAAGATCCATTTTTTCCTCCTATTTTTTATTTTATTTTTAATATTCTACATTTCCGTTTTTATAAACGGTAAATCCTTGCATTTTTTCGTATATCTTTAATTTATCAGTAGTACTTATATCAGTATTGTTTATATAATTAAATAAATCTTCTCTTTCTTGTGTACCTAATTTATATTGCTGTCCTAGTAAAACTAATCTATTTTCATAGCTTAATTTCATATTGTTTATATAGTTATATACTTTATTCTTTTTGCTGTTTGTAACTGTTTTTCCTTGTACAGTTCCATCATCTTTTTTATCACTAGTAAATTTTTGAGTTTTATATTTAAGATATTCATTTATATCAATTCCATTTTTAGATAATACTTTATTATATACATCATCATCTTTTCCAAATGTAGATTTGTAAATAGCTCCTTTAGATTTATCTGAAATGTTCATTTTTGATAATACATCTATTTTTTCATCTTGTTTATCTACTCCTAATGTTGAACCAATATATTTAAAGTAATCAGATTCATTTCCTCCATCATGTTTAATTTGTTCTATTGTTTTATATGTAGTACTTGCCTTTACATCTTTAATACTATTTTTATTAGCATAATCTATTTTATTCTTTTCATTTGCATATGAATATATTTCAGATATGGCCTTTGTTTTTTGTTCATCTGTCATGTTTTTATATTCACTTGAATTTGTCAATTTGTTTAATAAGTTATATGAAGTCTTTCCATATTGCTTTTTATAATTAGCATATTCATCTGCAGTTAATCTATATTTTTCAGAGTTAATTGTAAAATCTTTATTTATACTTGTGTTAGGCAATACAGAATTATCTCCTGTCCTTTCGTATAAATCAGATATTGAATTGTCTACTTTTGTAGATTTCAATTCTTTTTCTGTCCAAGGAAATACAGCTTGTTGTAAAGCTCTATATAATTTATTAGGTTCACGTTTTACTTCATTTCCCCATACATCAGTTTTTGCAGGTAATAGTTTACTTGCAAAAGGTATTTTATTTAATATTTGTTTACTTGTACTATCTACTGCTTTTGAGAACATATTCTTTTTAGTTGAAGTCGTACTTCTTTCTGTATCATCAATCATTTTAGCAACTTGACCACCAAGAGTCGGGAAAAATTGATTTACGTATGATTTTGCAGAATTAATTAATAAATTTTGGAAAAATTGGGCATCGCCTTGTGCAAAGCTCTTTACAGCACTTGCTACACCAGATAACATTGACATTTCTATCATAGGGTTCATTGCTGATGACATCGCATCTATACTATTTGATATTTTGTCTAACATATCTTCTGTAGTTTGATTTTCTCCAGAGTTTTTAACATTATCATTTAATTGTGCGCCTATAAATAATGGAATTGCAGTTGGGGACAACCAGTCTAATGAATACGTTTTATCTCCTATTTTTAAAGCAAATGATTGATTTCCTCTGTCTTCTTGATAGTATTCATTTTTTTGATCATCCTCATCACCACTTGCTGATAATATTCCGGCTTGGGCTAGTGCATATCCAACAGCTGTTATTCCTGTTCCAGTAAGTCCTTTAGATAGGTTATCTATATATTGATTTACATTAATATCTCCTTTTCTTAACTTAGCTATATCTGTTGTAAAGGATTTAACTATTCCTATTGGGCTATATTCTATTCCTGTTTTCGCAACATTAATTGGGGTCTTCTTAAATGGTATAATTGCACCCGTTAACAATCTCGTAGCTTTATTTTTACTTTCTAATGTATTTAATAGTGAAGCTAATGAGCTATATTGATGGAATGTAGCTTCTTGAGCTTGCTCGATTGCATATTTCCTAGCTTTTTCTAATTTTGTATCTGCTTCTTTTGTTCCTGCAGTTAAATCTTTTTCTGTTAATTTATTAGCAGTCATATAATCTGCCATTGCTTTTCTATATGAATTTTTTAGCCCAAATGTATCTTCTGCTTCTAATGCTTTACTATTTAAATTATACAATTTTCCTAGTGTATTTTCTAATATATTACTTTTGAAAGTTCTTTGGTATTGCTGTATTAAATTTTTTGTATCAAATTTACTTTCATTATTTAATCTATCCAAAACATTTTCAACATCTTTTTTTGCAAATGATTTAACTTCTTTACTAGCTGGTTTTAAAGTTTTTGTTCTTTGATCTATCATACCTGTTCTCTGTGCAATACTTTCTAACCCACCTGCTATTTTATTTTTTATAGATTGTACATTTGCCATTGAAAAGTTTCCTATTATATTTCTTATATGTGTTCTAGGATTTGCAAGCATAGAAAAGTACCTCCAACTATCTATCTTTTCCATAGTAGTTTTTGGTACTTGCTTTGCTAATTCTCTTGCTACTTCATCAATGTTCTTCTCTAAATTTTCCTTACTTGAATTAGTAATTTTATCTAACATTTCTGGAGTCAAATCAAATTGTTGTCCTTTTCCTTTTGTTCTTTTTTCTATCTGCTTATTCATTCTATCTACAACTTTTGATAAATATACTGCTTGCCCTTGTGGAGTTTGTCTATTTATTAAACTCATTGCTTGTACTGTTTGTCCTGCTTGTGTTCCTGCTAATGCTACATTTTGTATTACATCTTGTAACTTTTCTTTTTCTCCAGTCTTTGAATAATATTCTATTAATCTTTCTCCTACAGCAATATCATCTGCTGTAATCTTATCATTATTCTTTACCTTTGTTGCTAATGTTACAGATTCATTATCTGCTCCATTGTTAATTATTCTATTATCTGCTGTTGCTAATTGTTTTTCATTACTATCTGGCACATATGTATCACTACCTATTAATTCTTTTGCTATAGCTTTTGCTTCTGGAGAAGTATTTGAACTTTGCATTATTGATTTATAATGTTTTCTAGTTTTTCCTCCTTCTGATATAGGTAAATTTGTTTTGCTTGTTTGGTTGTTATCTTGATATAAAATATTATAGGCATCTACTTTTTTATTATTAATATTGTCCTTTGTAGGTAATCTTAATTCTTGAACTGTTTTACCTTTACCTGATGAGCCTATTTGATTTTCTAGGAATGACTGCCATGCTCCTGATTCATTTAATGATGTTAATCTTTTGTCTCCTCTTCTTGATTCTGTTTGTCTATTTTCTCTAGTTCCTCGCTGTAATCCAAATCTTCCATCATCCACCAATCCATTATCTTGTTCTTCAAAGTTTGAATAATTTTCTTTAATACTTTCACTATTATCACCTATCTTATTTAAATATTTAAACACAGCATCTTTTGCTTTGTCAACTATTCCTCTTTTTTTCATATAATTGTCATATTTTCTATGTTTTGGATTTGCTTTAGAACTTTCTGGTGGAATATTGCTTATATCTTTTTGTTTATATTTTTCATCTATAAATCTTCTAGCTGTATTATCTGCTTCAATCTCTCCTAAATTAGTATAATACATTTCCTTGCTTAATTTTGAACTTATTCCAGTTTCGAATCCTTCAATATCTTGTATTGCATGTTGTATTTCGTGTATTATTGCAATTTCAGTTTTTGCCCTATGGCCAATTAAATCATTACTCATAGTAATACTTTTAGTATTTTTATTATAGTTTCCATCTATTTTGTTGGTATCCTTAAAAACTACTTTTAAATTTTCTAATTCAGGATATACTGTAAATAATGTATCATGTTCTAATATTTCATCTAGTCTATTAATAGAATCTGCTTTTATATTTCTTCTTATCTTCATATCTTTATCGGAAAATTCAAATTTCCAAACACCATTTTTGTCTTGAAACCAATTCGTTTTCTGTCTTATTGTTTCGTTATCTAATCCTTTTCTTGCCATATTTACAGCCATATTATAATTTTCTTCTAGGTGAATATTTCTTGTATTTTGCTTTATGGCATTCTTCATTCCTTTTTTACCTGCAATAGAAAATCTAGTATTATTTACATTATTCTGCATAGAACTATTGTTAGTAGTATTGACATTATTATTTGATGTTGGTATACTATTAGTAGAACTAGATAAGTTATTTGGCACAGGCAATTGGAGCCCGAGTCCATTTAACCAATTCATAGTTCTATTTTTTTGTTTATCTATATACAAAATATTTTTTTCATCACTAATCCATTTTTGTATTGTGCCTAGATTTTCTTTACCATATGCACTAGCAACTTTATATATTTTATCAATATTATTTTTATTTTCGTAAGGATTTAATTCTAATGCTACTAATACTGGATTACCTTTTGTGTCTTGTATTTCTCCAAATATAACTTTTCTTCCTTGTGCTTTCTTATTCTTTGATTGAGAATCCAATATAAGCGTAGGATTTTCTAATATTTCTGGTATAGATTTTATTATATCATCGCTCATTTCAGGGTGGTCATTTTTTATTTTTAATATCTTAGATTTATCAATTACTATATCATAATCATCTAAACCTATACTTTTTAAAGCTTCTGATGTTCTTCCTATCAAAAAGTTACCTTGTCTATCAATTTTGTTCCAACTATCATATTCTTGATTGAAATTAGAATTAATACTGAATTTTGATTTTTCAATATTATTTCCTTGATAATCTTGTCTAAAAGCATTTTCAAATTTATTCTTTACATCTTCCCAATAAATTTTTTCATTTTTGCTTCCTGTGAATTTGTTTAACTTATCTACTACCCAGTCATATATTCTTTTGAATACGTTTGGCTTTTCTTTATTTAAAGAATTAATAAAATCTTGGTCTCCTAACTTTTGTGCTAATGTATCTGCTACCTCTTCTTCATCTACTAAATCTTTAAAGTTTTCGCTATTTTTATCATATACTTGTGAATACATTTCTTCTAAATTACTTCTTGCATCACCATATCCATCTCTAGTTTTATTTTTATCTAATATTAAACTAAATAAATCACTTCTTACTTGCTTATCTCCAGCCATATCGTGTAGCATTTCGTGTATGGTTACTTGTTGCATTGTTTTTTGCTCATTTATATCTCCATCCACATAAGGATTAAATACTATTTCTCTATGTGTATTTCCGTTTTCATCTGTAGTTGTTCTCCACAATGCATTAATATTTTTGTTAGGAGTTCCATCAGCATTTGTAAATAAATTTCCATCAAATCTACTTGATATCCCTCTGTCATTTAGTTTTTGATTTATACTTTGTATTGTTTCATCATTACCATTTAAATTATATGCTTTTGCACTATCTACTAAGTTCATCTTTGAGGTATCAATGTTATTTTGAATATTATTATTTTGAAGCACTTGATTGTTTGTATACTCATTATAAAGATTATCTAATGCATTTACTGTATCATTATTTGCTACATATCCACTTTTTTGTCTTTGTTTATCTACTGCATCGTATATAGTATCTATCCAATCATCAGACATGAATTTCACATATTTTTGGCCTTGTTTATTTAAGGTGGCTGAATTATTAGGTGTTTCCTCTTGCCAACTTTTATAGGCAATTTTTTGTATTTCAGAATTAGGTCTATCTGCTATATTAGTACCAATATATTTTGCTACATCTAACCATTGTTCTTTTGTTCTTTTGCCTTGTTTGTTTGGTGCTACAGTATCTTTTGCTTGTTGTACAATTGAATTATCGTAATCAGTTACATTTCTATATTTATTATATATTTCTTTTCTTCCTGATAGATATTTTTTACCTGCATCCAATTGGTCTTTTTGTTCTTGAGACAATTGTGACATTTGTTTTATCTGATTAATTGCATCTAATGTATTGTCAGTGTCTAGTTGATTTTTAGAAGCTAAATTATTAGTCACATCAATCATTGCTTGTTTATCTTCTTGTGATAAATATTTATCATTTTTTACAATTTCATTTAGTCTATTAGCTATACCTTGTTGTGTGTTTGTTTGATTGTTAATATTATTGCGATCTGTTGATTGCATATATTTTGACTTAGTTTCTTGTATTGATTTATTTATTCTATTTTTAAATTCATTTTGTACATTTTCATCTACATCAATGCCTTTTTCTCTTTGTTCATTAAATGCTTCTTTATATTCATTTGCTGTTGGCTGTTGACCGTTTTTTAATTTATTATAAATATTAATTGATTTACCTAAACCAGCAGATACTCCACCCATTATTCCAGCTGTTATTGCTCCATCAATTCCAGATTGCAACATATCTTTGCCTAAATTCTTCCAACCTTCTGATGTTCTATAATCATTTTTTAAATATTCATCTCCTGCTGTTGCTTTGGTAACACCTTCAGATATTGGTTCAATTACTGCTTCTTGAATGAAGTTATCTGCCACACCTATTCCAAAGTCTTTAAAAGCTTCTTTAACAGTTCCTTTTGCAATACCTTTTCCACCTTTAACTAACTTTCCAACTCCAATTTGTTCCGTTAATCCTTCAGCTATACCCATGATTTGACTATAATTACTTGCCTGTTCATCATTCATTCCTCTTGATTTCGCCTCATCATAATAGCTATCTGTAGCAGAACCAACTGAATATAATGTTCCTATTCCAGGTATTGCAGAGGGAATCATTTGTCCTAATGAAGGCGATATCTCTACTAACTTCTGACCTATTGGATTTGTAGTTTCTTGAATATTTTTTTGTATATTTTCGTTGTTTATGTCTTCTTGCTTTTGCAATTTTTCATCTATCTTACTTAATATATTATTTTCGATATTCTCTTTAGTCTTCTTAAAATTATTATAGTTTGTGTTATCCTTAAAAGCATATTCTAAAGTTGAATCTATTGATTTTCCTAAACGACTAAATGTGTTATTCAATATACTCATTGGACTACTAATATTAATTTTATTAAATAAATCCAAACTTTTTTCAACTGTTTGATTTCTACGTTCATTTTGTGCAAAGCCTATTAGTCCATTACCTAAACCATACCCTACATTTCCCAACATATTGCTAGCAGTAGTTTTTATTTGATCCCACAATGGGGCTTGTACTGCAAAATCATTTCTACCTGCTGTATTAAATCCATCACTATTATTACTATAATCTCCACTATAAATTGTATCTAGCCCTGTCTGTTGTAAATATGAACTTCGTTTATCTTCTACTTCTTTTATATGCTGGTCATATTTTTCCTCTAATTTTTTTCTTTTATCTTCATCATCTATCTCATCTAAATATACCCAACCCATAGGTGCCTCCTATTCATATCCAATACCATATGCTTTTAATATATCTTCCGCTTTATTATATTTCTTACCTGTTAATCCATCTATAACATATGCACTTAAACCTGGTCCTTGATTATTTACAAGTTTTATATTCTTTACCACTTCTTCCGCTGATGGTCTACTACTTTTATTTGAATTACTGTTACCTGTATTCACTTTATTTGTACTCGAGCTACTTGATTTTCTAGAACTACTACGTGAAGAACTTTTAGCTAGATTTTTTTTTTGAAGATTGAATTGTTGTTGCCATTGTGAATCTGCTACTTGATCTCTTTGTTTTTGATACTCAAATTGTTGCTGTCTGTATTGATTTTCAAGTTCATTTTGTCTTACTTGCTCATCAAAAGATTTTTGCCATTGTTGGTCTGAAATTTGGTCTCTTTGTTGTTGATACAAATATTGCTCTCTATCTTGTCTTAATTGGTAATTTTGTGTTAATAATTGTATCTTTTGAGCATATAGTTCAAGAGCACTTTGTGCTTGTTGTATACTTCCATTTTGTCGTGCTTGTTGTATCTTAAAATCATAATCAGCTTTTAAGTCATTAGCATTATTTAATGTATCTGTAACGCTTTTCTGATATGCGTTATATAAAGATGTTCTTGTTGTTTCTGCATAACCAGAATTGCCTAATCCTTGCATTGCAAGTTGCTCCATTCCAGCACCATATTGGTTTGCTTGCTTTTGATAACTAGAATATAACCCTTGTGTTGTTTTACTTGTTTCCTTATCTAACTTTTCTTTCTCTCTATTGAGTTCATCTACTTGCATTTGAGTTTGTTGATTAATTAAATCATTTTGTTTTTGTTCTTGTTGTTGCAATAAATTATTCTGTTGATTAACTAAGCTATCTAAATCTTCATATCCACTTGCCAAGTTCTTCACCACTTTCTGTCTATTTTCTTATTACAAATGTTAGTACACTATTTTTTGGTACTGTAAATTTAAATCTTATCTTATCACTCTGTCCAGTTCCTCTTTCTGTATAATGTTCTTCTAAAGACAATAAAGTACCTTCAAAATATACATCTAATCCGTGTGTATTTACATTATATATTGATGGTATTGTATAATCTTCATCCTCTGCTATCTCTGCTAATGTAGTTGCATTATATTTATAAGTTTTTATTATTATTTTTTTTATATTTTCTTCTACTTTATCATCTTCTTCCTCTATATCAGGTATTAATGTTTCATTTATATATTTTTTAATGTCTTCTCCTACTTTATCAAATACCTTTTTTAGCTCTTGAGCAGATTGAGTAGGAGAATCTGGTAATTTTTGAACATTATTAGTTTCTACTGTACATTCTGTCAAACTCATCTATCACACCTCATTTCTTTATATATCCACCTATAAATGCTTCAATAGTTGCACTATATATACCAAACGGCTTATCTTTTTCATCGCTATAGAATTTTAATGATAATTCATTTATTTTCTTTTCTTTAATTTTATAAATCATATATGCTTTATCTGTTGTAACAAAGCTAAAATTAGCAAAATCAATATAATTAAAATTAAAACCATTTGCTGACTTTTCTGTTGTATATTTATACTCAGTTGATTTATCTGTTCTTCTAGCTATTTTTACTCGTCCGTTTTGTATCACTTTGATTTTAGATATTCCCCCACGTTTATTAGTAGTCTTTAATTGATTATCATATCCAAAGTTATCCATCGGTGTTGTCCAATAGCTAAGTATTGCCTCTCCATTATCATTTGTTCCATCTACAATAAAAATAGAGCCATCTTTAGTTCCTATATATAATTTATCGTCATATTCTTTTAATATATTAGGATTACAATTACTAATATCCCAATAAAACCACTCATATTCAAAACTATTAAGATTTGCATATTTCTGTCTATTATCTGCTAGATATATCCTTCCATCAACTAGTATACATAGATATCCTTTCCATAAAACCATGCAAGCTTTTTCATATCCATTTTCACTAGTCATTTTTACATCTACTAAAGTACTTCGGTGTGCCACAACTTGTCTACTATCTATATTTTCTGTACTTATGCCTTCTAATCCATACCTACTTAAATAAACAATATCATCTTGAAAATTGATGCTTCCAGCGTAGCAACCAACACTTACATTTCCTTGCTTACTAGGATATACTTTTCCTGTATTTTCATCTAAGGTAGGCTCATGATAAAATACATTTGCATTATTTTGATCTAAATTTTTAAAGATCCATAATATATTACTTCCTACTGTCATTCCTGTAATCTTACTATCACTCGCTCCATCCTCATAATAGTTCAAATCAGATATGTACTGAGGATTATTTAATTCTGCATGAAATACTGCATTAGGATAATCTGGATTTCCTGTAAAGAATAATCTATTATCGAATAGTAATGCTTGTGTACATTTATTGATTCTATCTGCATATCCTTCTATTGTTTTTGAAAAAGTTATAAATACATTGTCCTGACCACTTAAACTTGGCTCTGAGGGTATCTCATTAAAGGTTACTTTACCTGCAACTCTATCAACAGTAAAATCTATATCTTCTGTCATTTCTACATCATTTACTATTGCTGTCACTAATTCAGAGTCTATTTCTGTCGCATCGAGATAAAAAACTTTATTTTCTCCATTTCCACAAAACGAATTTGTTCTTTTAGGAGTTAATACATTTACATCCTGTAAAGTTTCTCCTCCACCTATATTTCCTGCAGTTCTACTTATTGTAGTTGTAGGAATAAATGGATTGTCATCTACAACCTTTTTACAAGAATTATCATAATAAACTAAATATGTCTTTCCATCATTTATATATAGTTTGTTTCCAATTCTATTATAATAAGATTTCTCTGTATTCATATCTGAATATAACTCTTTTATATTCTCCTCTTCTGGCACATTAGGAAAATTGTTCCATTCAAATAATTTGTTTCCAGAATGAACTATTGCTGTTGCTGAATCATATATAAACATTCCATATACTATTGTTCCAATCTGTGCTAACTTTCGATATCCTGGTCTAGTTTCAATACAAGCACCTTGTGTATCTTCATAATTTTTCCAAACATTCAAGGCATCAGGACTTCTAGTTATATTAACTAAGCTAGCTTCTTGTAAAAAATCAACACCTTTAAAGTCTGTATATACTCGTTTTATTCCTGTTGCCATATAAGTTCCCCCTATATATCAAATTCTCCTTCATTTTCATCTGGTTCATATTCTCTTAAATTCACCGTTGGTATATTTCTCCTTGTATCTAACAATTGCAATTTTCTTTGATATTCTGTTGCAAATGCTGTATAATTTGCACTTGGATCAGTTACCAACAAATCATTTGCTACTTTATATGGTAATATACTTTGTGCATCTTGATCTATTTCTAAATAAAAACTGTCTTTAGTTTTATCATTAATTGTAGTTGGATATTTGTAATATTCTAATACTGTTTGCCCTTGATTATTATCATTAATATATATTTTATTTTTACCACTAACAAAGTAGTTGGAGATACCTTTCTTATTGTTTTTATCTAATAAATAAATATTTTTTATTTGATATAAATCGCTTGGCAATGTATAAGATGTAAATGTATCTTGTTTTTTTTCATCTGATATTTCTGCATATATCTTAGTAGATATTATCTTTTTAGTCTGTGCTAATTCTTGATATGCTAAATCAACCAAAAAAGGTATTCTAGTTGCAATATCTTCATCTTCTGTATAATTATCTGTATTTGGTGCATATTCTTCAATTAATGCTAATATTTGTTTTTTACATTCTCCATATGTCATAACAATTCCTCCCAAGTTTGACAGAGTCGAACTGTCCATTCCTTTAACTTGATATAAAAATAGAGGGAATATATCCCTCTAAAATTAAGGTAATTCTACAGCTTGTACTTTTATATCTGTTGATTCCCCTTTTATGATTACATATCCTTTATTATCTCCAGAAACATTCATAAATTTACCAGATTCTACTACTATTGCATAAGTTTTATTAGCAGGAATAGATATTTCTAAATCTTCTACTCCTTGTAAAGAATTACCTTGTACTATAGTAGCTTTTTTAGCACTGGAAGCATTACTATTTGTTAATAATAATAGTATTCTTCCATCACTTCTATTAGTATAATCTACTTTAGCTCCATCAGTTACATCAACAGCAACTGCATCTGTTAATTCTTTAGCTTCATTTCTTACTAAATCAACGTTTGTAATTTCTGCTACTGCCATTTAAACAGCACTCCTTTCATTTTATATTTTATTCGTATTAAGCTTGATGACATCTTAATACAGCACATTCTTTTGGTCTTACCATTTTACCACCATATGTATTTAAACCTTTTATAGCTTCTGAAAAACCTTTTTCTGGTTCATATGGTTTTAATTTGTCAATACCATTGCAATATGCATATGCTTTAGATGTTTTTAAGATAATATAATCATCTGTTCCATCATTATAAGCATTATTTGTCATTTTGATTTTTGCATTGTTGTATAATCCTAATACACCTTTTGCAATTAAATCATCATTATTTGTCTTTAGTTCTATTAATTTATTTTGGAATAACAGATAGAACCAAGGTGTTAAGTACATAGTAACATCATCTTTTGTAGATACACCATTGTTCCATAATTTAACGAATAAAGCATCTACCTCTTTCTTTGCAGTTTCTGCATCAGAAATAGCTTTTGATGCTGTTTTATATCCTGCATTTTTTGCCATTTGTGTAGCACAGAATATATCTTCTTGTTCGGCTAAAGCTCTTGTTGTTTCTGTTTGTAATGCTTCCATTACACCTTCTTGAGCTTGAGCTTTATCAATATTATCAATTCCATAGTTGAAATAATCGAATTGATCAATATCTAAATATGCTGATGTACCATCAACATTTTCTGGTGCATCTATATCCTTACCAGGAACATATTTTTTGATAGTTGGTCTTCCAGAGTTTTGTATTTTTACTCTTTTACCTTGTCCAGCCTCTTCTTCAAATTTATAATCACAGTCTTGTTTAAATACTGTGAATTTTGGTAATTCTAATTGTATGTATTTTGACCATACAACAGGTTTAAAGTTTGCGTAACTCATTTATATCTTTCTCCTTCCTATTTCCAACGTTTCATACTTTCTCTTACGCGTTTCCAAATAGTAGGATTATCTAGGTCTTTACTTGATAGCTTGTCTACCTCTTCTGGAGTATAGAACTCTTTTTCTTTATTATCTGGTACAGTAGATTGTGAGCTTCCTGTAGAAGCAGGCTTTTTAGGTGTTTTATCCTCTTCTCCATTCATCTTCTTCCACATTTTGTATATGTCACTTATCTTTGTTCCAGTTTTAAAATTATTAGCAAAAGCCCTGAAATCCTTATCTTGTAAGATACTTGTATCTACTCCGCTTTCTTTTAATTCTTTTTCTTCTAATTGGGCTGTTAAATATTCCCCTAATCTAAAAAACTCCGCATTTTCACGTGCGGTAGTCTTTCCTCTTTTTTGTTTAATTGCTAATTCATTTGCTCTAGCTTTAATATCCTTATCCTCATACGTTTCAATAATCTCATTAGCATCTGCTTTACCTAGGATTTCTGCATCTCGATTATTTCCCGTATCAAATTCAGGTATATCTATACCTTGTTCTCTATAAAAGTCTTTTACTTTGCTTAAAACATCATCTTCATCTGTTAAACCAAGTCCAGCTCTTATAGTTTCTTCTAATTGCTTTGATTTACTTAATTTGTTCGCTTCTTCTTTGCGATATTTTCTTTCAATCTTTGCTTTTGTTTGACTTACAATTTTATCAATATCGTCTTGTGTATAAGTCTTTTCTTCTTGTTTAGGCTCTTGTACATTGTCGTCATTTTTAACATCTTTATTTGATGTGTCTTCATGATTTACTAATACTTCTTCCTCTAAATTCATATCTTCGTTTTCTCCTGGCATATGTACCTCCCATTTAAAGTCCGTCGACTATTATTTTTATATTTTTGATTTTCACCGGCATAAGTGCCTCCCGTTTTAAGTCCGTCGACTATGGTACAAGTTAATGGATTCGAACCACTACCTAACAGTTTTGGAGACTGTCGTTCTTCCGCTAAACTAAACTTGCATAAAAAATAGACAGCCTTTTAACTGCCTATTGATTTATTGGTATTTGTTCTTGTTGAGTATTGTTTACTATGTTTGCTTCTTCTGGTGTAACTCCTGTTTGTTCTACATTGTTCATTTCTTGTTGTTGCATTACCTGTTGCATAGCACTATTTAATACATTTCCTGCTTTTTCTATTTCATTAAATATTTTTTCTTTTTCTTCTCTCTCTTTAAGTATTTGCTTTAATTCTGCTTTTGGCATTGCTGAATCTTGAGGCAATGCATTTACATATTCTTCAAAATTTATTTGCCCTGCATTTAATAAATTCTCTAAAGACATTTCCATTGCATACTTATCAAATGGAGATTTTGGAGTTGTTTCTATCTTTATATCTAAATCATATTCATTGAGTTCTTTATAGCTCATTTTGTATGTTTCTTCTAATGTTGTATTTGAAGTATAATCCTTTGTTTCTTTTACTAACTCTATCCCTTTAACACTATTAGCTTTAAGCATTGCATACCATATAAGCGCTATATCTTCTATAAAGTCCTTATATGCTTCTACTTGTTCATTTATAGGTTGTTGTGATGCTTGTTGTACAGCTAATATAGATTTACCACTTGCTTGAGTAGGGTCTACATTGCCTGTAACTGTATCACTTGCACCTGCTAAATTCTGTGTTTCTTCTTGTAGTTCTTTTTGTAATTGATATGCATCAGAACTAATACTTGCCGGTTTTAAATAATTAACTACTTTATTTACATCATCTGCATTTAGCTCATTTACTTCTATAGTTGTACCAATTTTACTTAAAGCTTTTGTATTAGAAATATATTTAGTATTTGCAACCAACTTAGGAAAAGCTACTAGCTTAACTGCTAAAGCTCTTCTTGTAGCTGTTTTATTTATTTCAATTTGATTAGGTATTAATGTTTCTACCTCTCCTTGTCCTCTGGCACTTCCCTTTACTCTTTCCCATAAAATGTGAGCTACTGGATATCTATCTATTTCTAAACAACTATCTTCCATTACTGTTGCTAATTTAGTACATTTCTTCGCCCATATCTTACCATCTTTACCTCTATATAATTTTAATAGCTCTAGACACATTGGTACTATTTCTGTTGTTCTTAAATCTCTTCCCGCTTGTTCTTCAATGTCCTGATCTTCTGTTATCAATTCTATTTCCTTTTCACTTATTTTATTTTTCCTTGCCTCTTCTTTTACTTCTTCTACAGTACGTCTAAAAGATATAATTATATATGGTTGTTTTTGTATATCATCTTCATTTTCATTACCATAATAAATATTTGTTTTGTTTACTTGTTCACAATATATAGAGTTGCTATTTTCATCTGGATCAGCATAAAAATAAATGATACCTTCACTATCTATACAGGCATCATTTATACAACTTCTTATTAACTTATTTACTTTAGTTTTCTCCCAAATTCTATTAGCATATCTATTAAGCATATCACATATGTCTTTTAAATTTTCTCTTTCTTCTTGATTTTTGTATGTATCTGAGTTGAAATATATTTGATATGTATTAGTCTTTACTACTCCCACTTTGTATTTACAAATAGATTTAATTATGTTTAATGTTATTGGCTGTATTCCAGAAAGTTTAGCACCTTCCCATTGTTTTCCAAAATAAAAATTATAATTTCTTTTACTCTTTTCATATAATTGTTGTTGATAATTATAATCTTTACCACGCTCATACTCTTGCCATACCGTAGTTATACTTGTCTCTTCACGCTTCTTCATCTGCTATCTCCTTTCTGGTATTCCTAAGCCACCATCATATGCATCTAACTCTGCTAAATCATCTTGTAATTCTTGCAATCTTTCATCTTGCTCTCTTTCAGCTTTATTATTCTCAATATTCTCTTTAATAGTTTTTATAGGATGTGTTACTTCTTTTGGTACTTTTGGCAACTCCCTATCTTTACCCAATTTATACCCTACATAAAATCCTAAACATAAACATAATATTGCTATAATTGTATATATAAGTTCCATACTTTCCTCCAAACTAAAAAGGAACTACGTCATCTCCATAGTCCTCTTCTATATTGTTTATATCTTCACCAAATATCTTATCTATTTCTTCTTGTATATCTCTATACTTTGATTCTCTTTCTGCTTTCTTATAGTCTTGTTGTCCTCTTATATAATAAGATATAGCTAAGGCCATAACTAAATCATCATGATATCCCTCTTCTGCCTCTGCTCTGCCTTTATCATTAACTATAAATGTAAGCATCTCTCTTAACGTTTCCTTATCTTGTATTACATCTGTATTGTTATGTATTATCTCCTGTAACAAACCTAAAATATATGGTCTTGTAATGCTTGTTGTTTTAAATCCATAGCTCTTTTCATATTTATTATTGTATTGGTCTTCTTTCTTTCTAACATATTGATTTGGATAATTAAGCTCCATCAACTTTTGTGTAGGATATGTGGAAAAATTATTTTCTAGTCCTACTAATGCACAGTTGTAAAACATTCCTAAGCAATATACCTGTTTAACATATTCTATTTCATTATATTGTTGTTTTAATACTGCTACCTGCTTACCTGTAATATTATTAATTACATGTGCTGTAAAGTAATCTGAACCTTCCCCTGCTGTATCTCCTCCTAGAACATAAGGTACTCTTTTTTCTGGATATTCATATATCTTGATATTACCCTCTTCTTGTTCTAAAAACTTTTGATTTCTTATCCTTATTCCATCATAGTAACAAGTAAATTTACCTCTTACTAATGGTTCTGGAGCTGTGTTTATTCTGTTTATTATATTTTCTTTATTAAAATAGCAATTACCTGTACTTAAAAATGCTTCTTCTGGACATATTGGATATTCTTGTTTAAATTGATTAATCTCACCAGCACAGTTATTTTGTATACACCATCTTCTCCAAGTTAATTGCTCTAGTGTTAAATTATATTGTTCTTTAAGTTCTCTTTCTTCTTGGGTTAAATCAAATCCTGTATAAGGCATACAGTATTCTTTTAGTTCATTCCAACCAATAAAAAGAGGATAGAAGTCGCTTTTGCCTGCAACTGCTCTATCCCACATTTCTTTAAAATATTCATATCCATTTGCTGTACTTTCTATTATTATCATACTATCTGGAGTATTAGGAACGGCTTGTAATAAACCTGTCATTGTGGCCTTCTTATCGCCTTCCCAGAATGCTAATTCAGATAAGTGTAATGCTGTAAACGTATCAGAACGTCCTATTCCTTTTCCTCCAGCTGTCATACATTTTATTCTACTGTCTAGGCCTGTCCCTTGGTCATCATTAAATACTAGTTCCTTTGCATTAGATTTCTTTTGTTCTGGTTTAATATCTTCTGGTAAATACTCTAACATTCTTTTACTCATATTGAATAAGTTTGTTGTAGAATCTTCTTTATGTGCTACTATACCTGCATTATAGTTGTGATGAGTAACTACATTCTTAAATATTATTGCTTCTGTTTCTGTACTAAATCCCATTTGTCTTGCTTTTAATATTATTATTCTAATAGGCTTTCTTTTTCGATACATTTCTTTTATAACATTGTAATATTTAAGTTGTGGTTCATTTAATACAAGTGATACTATATTGTTTTTCTTATCTCTAATCTTTATATAGTTTTCTATATAGGCTTTTGTATTAATACTCATCTCCCTCAACTCGCTTTAAATACTCTTCATAATTTGTGTTAATATTAATATTTGTTTCTTTAAACATACCTAAATGTTTTCCTAATAATTCTAATGCTTTTACTTTATCATTTGTCTTTATTTCTATTCCATTTGTTGTTTGCTTTATTCCAGCAACTGCAGATTTCTGTTCTTCTGTCAAATTATCTGTAGCTGTTAATTCTAAACATTTATATTTTTTAGGTTTAGTTCCTATGCAGTTTCCTTCATTATCATATATCTTTTCTTCATATTCTCTTTCAACTATTTGTGCAAAATCTGTTCCATTAGAAAAAGCAATATTAGCCAATTCTTTTATTACTTTATCTTGAGATATTTCTGTTCTTTTTTCTATTTCTTCTTGTTTTGCTGAAATATATTCTTGAACGTTATCATTTGTTAGCAGTCTACTACTGTTTGCTCTTGCAGTTTCATCTTTTTTACAATTTGGATATGCAACCTTATATGCTCTTGTTGCATTTAAATCTATTAAGTATTCATCACAAAATCTTTTTTGTGCGTCTGTCATATAAAATTGCTCCTTTCATTATTCTTCTATCTTTATACATCTATTTTCAAACTTTTTATATGCATCAAAATATATTTCTTTCTTGTCTCCGTTCATAGTACATTCATAATACATTCCATCTTTTAAATCTGTACTTAATAAAGCTTTACTATTTTGTAATGTTTTGCAACTCCATGGAATATACACAGTGAAATTAGGAATTGAATCCGTTTTATCTA